>Ga0180436_10002317_pt1 | contig 18168 bp, 14 predicted proteins | sample SS_ome_2_FD_132434 | JGI IMG/M metagenome (GOLD analysis project Ga0180436, IMG submission 132434) | Hypersaline lake sediment archaeal communities from the Salton Sea, California, USA - SS_3_S_2 metaG | ecosystem: Environmental > Aquatic > Non-marine Saline and Alkaline > Hypersaline >...
CCGTCACCGTCACCGTCGCCGTCGCCGGTACCGGCACCGGCCATTCCCATTGCGGGGAGGCATCCGTAAGCATCGCCGCCATACCGGCTCAAGCGGCCCATCAAGGCTTCCGCCTGCATCCAGGTCATCATTTGGCCCACCAACTCATATCCCCGGCGGTTGTTGTACTTAAAGCATTCCGCCTTGGCGAAATGGAAGCACTCCGCGGGCTCGTACAGGGTTCGGAAACGCCAGACACAATACTTGCCGTCTCCCGAGGCCATGTCCACCGGCGGACGGATCCCCTCAGAGCTGGGTGTATTGCCTTTTGCCAACACGGATATTTGCAGGGTGAGTCTCACCGATCCGACACCTTTCTGGGTGACGGTAATGGTCACGGTGGTTATCCCCTGCGGGGCGGTGTCCTTAGCCCGGATGCTTTGCGAGAACACATAACGGTCATAATAATCGGTTACCCCCGCGGTGTGCATCTGACTCGAATCCGCCGAGGTGTTCCCGGGGAAAATGTCAATGCCGCTTCTTTCCGGGTACTCGACTTCGACTTCGACGCGTTCTCCGTTGGGCACCCAGCCTTTGACAATGATGCCGCAGCCTCTGCCGGCAAAATCACCAGGAACGAGTTCGAAGGAGTTCGGGCAGTCCAATTCGACCGTGAATGGCGGACGGGGTTGATCCGGCGGTGGCGGGTCGTCCGAATCATCATCCGGATCTGGTCCAGGGCCCGGTCCAGGTCCAGGGCCCGGTCCAGGTCCAGGTCCAGGTCCAGGGCCCGGTCCAGGTCCAGGTCCAGGACTGGGACCTGGCTGGGGAGGTTTGGCCATGATGGTTACCCGGGCGCTTCCGGACCAGCGCTGGCCGCCCTCCTCCGGAGTGGCCTGATAGGACGCTGTTACATTCACCGTGGATCCGGGGGTGTGATTCACTCCCCTGACAAAACCACCGGGTGCACCGCCCCAGGTGACCCGTGTACTATACTGGGCGGAAGATCCATCCTCAAACTTTACTAGCGCGTTGCATACGGACGCCTGATCCTGGTAAATTTTTTCCGGTGTGCACTGCACTTTGAATTCGGTTATTTTTTGGCGCTTTTGCTTGGCTTTAAGTCGATCGAGTTCGGCCAAGAGGCGTTTTTCCTCCTTCAGGGTTTGCAGCTGGTTTTCCCGCTTCCGTTTCATCCCTTCGTTATTCGCGATCATCTCTTGCAGGATGGATGCCGCCCCTTCTAAAGTCATCCCGCCCATGCTGGGGAATTGCACCGGAAGACCGAAGAATCCGGTTCCGATGTTCAAGCTGCCGTTGGCGTCCATGGTGAAAAAGGGCGCCAGCTTTGAGTTTATTTGTCCCAAAAGCCCCTGCCGGGCACCAACGGCAAGCCCGGCCAAAGCTTGCTGGGCTTCAGAGGCATTTGGATCGGCCAGGGTTTGATCGGCCTTTCGGGAGGCATCAATGACTGCCTTGGCCCAGGATAATTTCGAACCAGCGTCACTCAGTTTCTGGTCAAGGAGCGTTTCAAAGGCGATATCCGTCTGGATGATTGTTTCCACCGGCCGGCCATCACCCGGATGGTCGTTTTTGATATTTGCCCGTACTTTGTCCGCTCTGCTTTTTGCCTGGTTGTACTCGGCTTCCTTGGATTGAATCTGTGAATCGAGGGTTGCTGCCTGCAGAGCACCTGCAGAGAGGGAAAACAATGCAGCCCCCACGGCGGGAAGTAAAAGCATAGGAAGAACTATAAAACTGAATAACCTGATAACAACACGCATGTTATTTTGAAAAAAGCTGCCATTGCTACTGCTTTTCGTTGGTTTGCTATGCATTGTTTCTCTCCGCCGCTGAAGGTCGCCTGCCGGGCTAGTGTCTGAAATATTGGGGCGGTACCGCCTGGGTTGTGTAGATCACCGACCGGTAGATACAGTCGCGAATGGCCAGCTCCATGGGCGTATTCCTAAACATGCTCAGGCTGGCCGGGGTTTGAATTTTATATCTGATATCGTTTGAGGAGATCGTGCTCTGAATGTTGGCACCCAGGGTCGCCTTGCCCGAGGCAGCCGAGCCGGCGATGCGCCGGGCGGCCACTATCCGTCCGGTGGCGGTATCCACCACGCGGACATCGATGGCCATATGGGCATTCTTGCCGCTGACATCACCGGTGGCGGACTGCACTGCGGCGCTGTTCCAGGTGGCGGGCAACTCCGCCGTGACCCCGCCGCCCACGGCTTCAGCTTCGAATTCGGTGACGGTGCCGTAAACCAACAGCTCGGCCACGCCCATCTGCGCGCCCAGCTTGGGCGAACCGGGCGCGGCCATGGCGGAGTAGCTCAGCTGCTGCTCGGCGGCCAGCCCCTGAGTATCCAATCGATCCATCACGTTGAAGCGGTTGGATTCAAAGAGCGCCGTAGCCAGCATCTCCCGCAGACCGTCGCCGATATAAAGAGAGGAGCCGCGGGCTTTAACGTTAAAGTCGCCCACGGCCACATTGGCCCGGGGACCCTGGTAGGTCATATCCAGGGTGCGGGGCACCTGCTGTTCGGGGGTGAAGGTTGTGACATAATGGCTGGTACAAGCATTCAGCGCCAGGAGGGTGGTCGCCACGAACAAAGCTCTGATAAAAACTACCCGTGTCATGTTCTGATCCCTTGGTGTGTCGAGGTGGTTAGGTTAGTCGCGCGTGAATACAAATGTCGCCGGTCTTCCATTGGCATAATGACCGTTGATGCTGAAGTTATCTGTATTGCCGGCTACGCGGCCTGATGCTCCACCGCCGCCGTCCGCATCGTTGAAGGTGAGCGTTTGGGAACCCTGGTCATAGCTCCACACCAGCCGGCCATTGTAACTCGTGCCGCTGATAGTTTCGGTGTACGATCCCGTACCTCCGGAATTAAAGGTGAATCTGCCGGACCATTCCGCCCGGCTTGAATCTCGAACGCTATAGGTGCCCACAAAATCAGCCGCTGTTGCGTTGGCTACACTAACCGGACCATCGTCCTCATCATCCTCGCTTAGGGCCTCGGCACCTGCATAGACACCCGCTCCCACGGCACCCAGGGCCACGGCGCCGATGATGATCCCCGCGGCACCGCCGCCAGAGGATGCGGCGACCGTACCGGCACTGGTGGCTCCTGTGGCTGCTGTTGCGGCGGCCGATCCGCCGGCGGTTGCCACCTGTGACGATGTGTAGAGGCCGTCCGCAACCAGGCCGTACCGAAAGGGCTCCGGGGTCTGGGTGACCACAAAGGTATCATAGAAGCCCTGCATGCCGTCCGCCAATTCCTGGAGTTCAAGCTGGGTTTCCAGGATGTTCGTGTCCGCTTTCTGCTGGTAGTCGGGATATTTGCGGCGGTAATTGTCTTCAATGAGCTGTTTCATGGCTTCATACTGCTCCACCGCTTCCTGGACCTTGTCAATGCGGATCATTTTCATTTCACCCGGCTCCTGCCAGGTGACGGTCTCTTCCAGCTCCTTTTCCTGGATGAAGAAAGATTGGCTCAGGGTGACCTGTTTTTGCTGGTTGATCACCAGGAATTTATATTCGATGCTTGCGGATCCGATCCAGGGTGCCGGCAGTATCCCGCGGTAGTCATCCCCCCCTTGGGTCTGCATGGGAACAAAGGTAAAGGTTTCCCGGCCCTGGGTGCGGAAGTAACACCGGGCGGCCAGCACGCCCTGGTTGTCTTCAATCTCCGCCTCCAATACGATGCGCCGTCCCGGCAGATAGGGCTTGCCCGGAGCTTTATGTTCGATTTCAGTAGTACTTTGGGGAGCCGCTGCCGCTAGAATTCCGGCCGGAGCCGCCAATAAGCCGCACAGCACATAGATTAACATTTTCAACGCCATGGAAGAGGTCCGCATGATCATTTTACCTTGCTCCTTGTGATTTGAGGTTGCGGTTAATATGCTGCCTTCTGCATCCGGGTTCAGGCGGAATAATTCCGGGGCCGTCGTCAGGATTGGTCCCGGCCAGCTAGCGGTGACTGAAAAAATTGGGCGGTAATTGCTGGCAAAGCGCGATTACGGCCCGATATATGCAGTCCCTCAGCGCCAGTTCGTACGGCGTATTTTTAAATACCTCCATCTCGACAGGTAAATCCATGCCGCCCACAGTCGTGCCGGCCAGGGCCTTGCCGGAGAGTGCGCTGCCCTCAATTTCGGTTTGGGCCACAATCCTGCCGCTGGCCGTATCCACCACTCGCAAACCAATGCCCACCCTGGTTTGATGGTAGCCGCCACCGGCCTTGGCCACGGTTCCGGGCACTTTGAAGACCACGCCCCAGCCGCCGCCTTTCAGCGTGGTCACCGCTCCATAGGCCATTAAATCGGCGACCTCCGCTTGCCCCAGGATGGCATCCGCATCGGAAAGAAATTCCTCGGAGAGCAGTTTCTCTGCCGTGATACCGGCCGGTTCCGCACGGTCCAGTACAATGAAGTGATTGGATTCGAACATGGCCGTGAGCAGCATCTCACGCAGGCCGTTGCCGATAATTTTCGGAGCGCCGGGGATGGCAACCTGGAATTCCCCTACGGCTATTTTGCACTTGGGGCCCTGGTAGGCAGGCCCCATGAGGGGAGGAGGATCGCTGCTAAAGGAGTTGCTTGGAAATAAAGAGAGGGATAAGCATAGAAATAAAGACAGGGCGATGGGCAGGAAAATATCGCGAAGTTTCAGCCCTATTTTGGTTTTGAGCAGCACGCGTTCAATTCGAATTCGAAAAGTTTGAGCCCAGTTGAGTGACTTCAGCCGCAGATCAACTACCGATAAAGCTTCAGCGCATGATTCTATTAATCTATATCGAATTGCACTAAATTACAATGGTAAATTCCTCTGATTTTATCATATTGTGGTAATGATAATATCGTATTAACATCCCTGAATATTACGGATTAGAGTAGGCATACCCGCAGTCAGAATAGCCGATGGCTTGGCTTCTCCCCTAGAGGAAACGCTTTCTCTTCCCATGGCCGTCGGGTACTACACGGCAAATCCCCGGCAGCCGGTCATCAGGCCGTGTTTGCGGGTGGCCGGATATTGCCGGCAGATGCGGGGTTTGACATCGTGGATGGCACATTGCCAGCGATTCTGCCCGTCCACTTGCTTGAGAAAAGGACATACCTCGGCCATGCGGCTGGTTCCCGGGATAACCCAGATACGATAGCCGGTGGCGGGACTGCCGGTGCCCACGCCGGCCACCCATTTCAGGACGTCATCGCGTCCCAGGCTGCGCCAGCGGGCCACATCCTCTTTAGTGACTTCGGCATGGTAATCCAGGATCCGGCAGCATTGGCCGCATTGCGTGCAGTGGAACGTTTCCATTCCTGTGGAGATATGGATGGCCGGATACCCGTTTTCGTCAACAACGGCCTGGGCGCGGGTTTGGAAAACGCGACTGCAGACCGCTGCCATGAGTTCCGGTTCCAGCGGGGCGCGGTTGAGTATTGTGCACATGTAATCCGATAAATCCCGGCCCTCTTTCCATTGCATGTTGCGGCGGCTGGGCGTGCTGATCCATAGGCCCGGCCGATTATTGTCCCTGGCATATTTCACCCGGCCCTGGGTAACCAGGCGGATCAATCCTGAAAACAGGAGCAGTTGGGGAGGGTATTGGCGGAAATCCCGGCAAACGGCCTCACGGGCCTGGGCCGGTGTCAAAATGATTGTATTGCGGTTCACGATGCGGCCTTTCGCCGTTGCCGGGCGCGGGTGGATCCGCCGGGTCTTTTCAAAAGGGCCTCGGAAGGTATCAGGGGTGTTTCGCGCCCTGTAGTGAGTCTTTTATGATATGTCTTTAGGGCAGGTTTTTCAATAAAGGTTTAACCGCCTGTGGATCCATGTCCGGAACGCCTCGACTTTTAAATGATTCGGATATACTTTGTTGTGGTTGGACACATACGGATAGTAATTCAAGGAGGAATCATGATTGTTGACAACGAATCCAAGATAATGGCCGCAACCATGGACAGTCCCGAAGTGCAGGCGGCCGCCATGAAGGTGCTGGTGGGGCCCCGGCAGGGGTGGGAAGACTATGTGATGCGCATGGTTGAACTGGGTTCCGGCGGATATTCGCCCAAGCACCGTCATCCCTGGCCCCATATCAATTACATGGTGCAGGGGGAAGGCGTCCTTGAAATCGAGGGTGAAGTCAATGACGTACGTGAAGGGTCGTTTGCCTATGTTCCTGCGGACAGTGAGCATCAGTTCCGGAATACAGGTACGGGCCAGTTTCGCTTCATCTGCATCGTGCCCCGGGAGGGCCACCAGTAAGGACGGTCAGGATAGACAGGATTGCCAGGCAATCCTGCTGACAGGAACCAGGAGTGGTGAGGTTGGAATATGAAGTGGAGTGCGGAGGCAGAAGAGGCCATCCGGAAGGTTCCTTTTTTCGTGCGCAAACGGGTCCGGGCGCGGGTGGAAAAAGAGGCGCGCCAGGAAGGCAAGCCGGCCATTTCATTGGCCGAGGTCAAAGCCACCCAGAAACGCTACCTATCCCGGATGGGCGAGGAGATCCGGGGTTACCGGCTGGAGTCCTGCTTCGGTCCCAGCGGATGTCCCAAGCGGGCGATCATTTCCGACGATTTATTTGCTAAGATCGAGGAGCTGCTGCAAGGGGCCGATTTGCTGGCTTTCCTGAAGCGGCAGGTAGGGGAGGAACTTAAGTTTCACCATGAGTTCCGCGTGACCCTGGCCGATTGCCCCAATGCCTGTTCCCAGCCGCAGATCAAGGATATCGGCATCATCGGCAGTCAACAGCCCCGGATTACCGGGGAATCCTGCAGTGCATGCCAGGCGTGTGTCGCGGTGTGTCCGGATGGGGCCATAAAGCTGCGGGAAATGGATGAGGAGGTCACACCTGAAATCGATGACGGGTCGTGCCAGAAGTGCGGGCTCTGTATCGCCCCATGTCCCACAGCAACCCTGGCCGTGGGCCGGGAAGGATACCGTATTCAACTGGGGGGCAAACTGGGCCGTCATCCCCGGCTGGCCCGGGAACTGCCGGGGCTCTATACCCACGGGCAGGTAGTGGCGGTTGTGGATTACTGCTTGAATTTCTACAAGGCACACAGCCGCAGCGGCGAGCGTTTCGGCCTGTTGCTGACGGATGAGGCGTTTGCTGAGCTGGTTCAGCGCCTGGCCAGCGGACGCTTGCCAGCGCAATAAGCGGGTTGCGCCGGCAAGCGGTGTAAAAATCACTAAGCTGCCAGCGCTATGGTTTCCAGTATTTTACCCCGGGCGCTGATCACCAGTTCTTCAGCCGGAATGGCCTGACCGGACGCTTTCAGCGCTTTTTTGATGATGGTGGTCAAGCCGGAGCAGCAGGGCACCTCCATGCGCAGGCAGGTGATGCTTTTGATTCCGGCGGTTTGAAAAACCTGGGCCAGCCGTTCGACGTAGAGTTCCGCGTCATCAAACTTGGGACAGCCCATCATTACCACCCGGCCTTCCAGCAGATCCTGGTGCAGGCTGCGGTAGGCCGTTGCGGCGCAATCGGCCAGGATCAGCACATCGGCGCCCTTGAGATAGGGGGCCGTGGGGGGAATCAGCCGGATTTTGATGGGCCAGTGGGACAAGGCAGAGGGAGTCCCGCTGGTTTCACGGACCGATCCGGCCGCAGCAGCGGCGGGAACTGCGCTGAAAGTCTGGATCTGTGCGGAGGGACATCCGCAGGGCAGGGTTTCGCTGGGTTGCGCGGGAGCGGGCTTCTGCTCCTGCCGGGCTAGGTGTTCGGTCACGGCTTCCTCATCGAAATCTTCAGCCTCCCGCTCGATGATCTTCAACGCACCCTGGGGGCAATCACCCAGACAAGCGCCCAGGCCGTCGCACAGGTTATCGGAGATGACCTTGGCCTTGCCGTCAATCACTTCCAGAGCACCTTCCGCACAACTGGGAACACATTGGCCGCAGCCGTCGCACAGTTCTTCATCTATTTCAATTATTTTTCGTTTTATTTTCATGGTCATTCACCTGTTTTTCTATCTCCCGTGGCCTAGGCCCGGCAAAAAACGTAATATGATCATTATTGGTCGGCGAACCGCCTAGACTGCCTTGAGCAGGCTGCGCGCAGTTTGCCGTGCGGCGTCGGTATGCCAGCCATGCTCGAGGTCTGTGTCCTGAAGGCCCGACCGTCGGGTTTCCTGTTGACCCTGTTGGGCAATTGTAGCCAGCCGCAGGGCATCCCGCACCACCTCGAGGGCCGGATCGTCCATGCCTGCCGTGTCTAGTCCGGAGATGATGCGCAGGACCTTCTCCACCAGGGGGGGCGGCGCATTGAGGCCGTCCAGAATATCCCGGGCAGGTTGCCGGTCTGCCGCTGTGCCCACATCGTGGAGCAGGGCGGCCATGATAATCACGGGCAGGTTGCCCTTGGCCAGGTCGCCGCTGGCGCTTTTCCCGATCTGCTCGGCATAGCGGGCTACCCGCAGGGTGCGGCCCACCCGTTTGAAGTCGCTCTTGAAATATTGCTTGACGGCAATGGCCACCCGGTCCTTGAACAGGTCCTCCCGCTCGGCCAGCAGCTCTTCGGGCAGGGTGCCCAGGCACTGTTCGGCAAACTGGCAGTAGGCTGCGCAACCGAAGTCCATCTGCGGATTGACGAAGCGGTGGCCGCAGTGGCCGCATTTACGCGTGGTGTCGTCTTTGAAAAACTCCACCGGTTTGCCGCATTCCGGGCAATTAGCTTCATAAATAGCGTCCGCTTTCCAATACTGGGTATCCTGGCCGGGGCAGCGCATGAGATCTTACCTCACCGTATTTTAGTTTTTTTGATGAATTATCCAGAATGGCGGGCTGATTCTGGAGTCTTAGCTCTCGGGAAAACCCCGCCACCCTGGGTGTCAGTTCAGTTGTTTTTCCTACCCCAGAATGGTTTTAAGGTCATTCTCCGGGGTGTCAATGGGCATGATGTTGAAATTCTTCACCAGCACATCCAGGACATTGGGGGTGACAAAGGCCGGCAGACTGGGTCCCAGACGGATGTCCTTGATGCCCAGGTGCAAAAGGCTCAACAGGATGGCGCAGGCCTTTTGTTCGTACCATGAGAGAATCATGGAGAGGGGCAGGTCGTTAACCCCGCAATCGAAGGCTTCCGCCAGGGCCGTGGCGATTTTGACGGCCGAGTAGGCGTCGTTGCATTGCCCCACATCCAGCAGGCGCGGAATTCCGCCGATGTCGCCCAGGTCTTTATCGAAAAAGCGAAACTTGCCGCAGGCCAGGGTCAGGACCACGCAATCTTCGGGAACCTGTTCCACGAAGCGGGTGTAATAATCCCGGCCCGGTTTGGCGCCGTCGCAGCCGCCCACCAGGAAGAAATGGCGGATGGCTTTGTTTTTCACGGCCTCGATGACCGTTCCGGCCACGCCCATGACCGCATTGCGGCCGAATCCCACCATCACCGATTTTCCGTCCACGTCCTCGGGGAATCCGGGCAGTTCCAGGGCTTTATTGATGGCCGGGGCAAAATCTTTGTCCGGCAGATGGGTCACACCGGGCCAGCCCACCAGACCGGTGGTAAAGATGTTGTCCTGGTAGCTGTCTCTCGGTTTTTGAATGCAGTTGGTGGTCATGATGATGGCTCCCGGAAACGCGTCGAACTCCTTGGCCTGGTTTTGCCAGGCGGTACCGTAATGACCATAGAGGTGGCTGTATTTCTTGAGTTCCGGATAGCCGTGGCAGGGGAGCATTTCTCCGTGGGTGTAGACATTGATGCCCTTGCCCTCGGTCTGTTTGAGGATCATATCCAGGTCCTTGAGGTCATGGCCGGAGACCAGGATAGCCTTGCCGGCCTTGGGCCCCAGGGGAACGGAAGTGGGTACCGGGTGGCCGTAAGTGCCGGTATTGCCAGCGTCCAGAAGTTCCATGGTGCGGATGTTGATTTCGCCGCACTTCAGGGCCAGGCCCACATATTCATCTACGCCCAGGTTGGGATCCAGTGTTGCCGCCAGGGCTTCTTGGACGAAGTTGTAAACCGCCTGATCCTCCTGCCCCAGGATCTGGGCATGGTCGGCATAGGCCGCAACCCCTTTTAGCCCATATATCAACAGTTCGCGCAGGCCGCGCAGGTCGGCATTCATTTCCGGATCGGCCATGACGCCCACCAATTCCCCCTGGGCCACCAGTTCGGCCTGGGTTGCCGCGGGTTGGAACCCGGCGGCAGCGTCCGTGAATTCGGTCTGGCCGCCGGCCTCCGCGATCCTGGCCTTGAGGGCCTCGCGCTTGGCCACGGCAGTCTTGATCAAGTCCACAAAGCGGGCCGGGTCAAAATTGACGTTGGTCAGGGTGCTGAATATCCCCTCGTTGATGAAGCGGCCGGTCTCCAAATCGTCCACATTGACCCGGCGGCCTTCAACGGCGACCTGGGAAAGCCCTTTGAGGGCGTGAATCAGAAGGTCCTGGAGTGCGGCCACTTCGGGTTGTTTGCCGCAGACACCTATTTTCGTGCACCCTTCGCCTTTTGCTGTTTGCTCGCATTGAAAACAAAACATGTGTGGTCCTCCTTGAATAGGGGTTGAATTCTCTTGCTTTCCATACACATCCCAGGCAATTTCGTTGCCGGGATCAGAACATTGGTCCTAACCGGACCGGGACTTTACCTTTCTTGGGTATTTTAGTACTCCATGGTGGCACAGCGCGCCTTGACCTAGGTCAAAAAACCAAAAAAAATTTCCTGCTGTATAAACAACCATCCGACTGCGCAGGGATTCGCCTTGGGGCTTGCGAAAAATAAATGCGCAGATTGTAAGCGCTTAATTGGGTGATCAATGACAGACATTCCGGAAGTTATCCGCCAAATTCCGTTGTTCAGTGAGCTTAACCCGCAACAGCTGGATCAGGTCTGCCGGGTTGCAGTTTCCAGAACGTATCAGGCCCGCGAGACCATCTTCAATGAGGGTGATGCAGGTGCGGGTTTTTATGTGGTGCTTGAGGGCCGGGTGAAGATCTACAAGTTATCGCCCGAAGGTAAAGAACAGATCCTGCACATTTTCGGCCCCGGCAATCCCTTTGGTGAAGTCCCGGTTTTTTCCGGTGATAACTTCCCGGCCCATGCCCAGATGATTCAGACCGGCCACTTGCTGTTTTTCCCGCGCAAGGCCATTTTCAGGCTCATCGGCGAAAATCCCGGCCTGGCTCTGCAGATGCTGGCCGTACTCTCCAGGCGGCTGCGTGAATTCACCCGGCAGATCGAATACCTCTCTTTAAAAGAGGTGCCGGCCCGACTGGCTTCCTACTTGGTCTTTCTAACCCGGGAACAGCGCAGTCAAGACCTGGTGACGCTGACCATATCCAAGGGGCAGCTGGCCAGTATCCTGGGAACCATTCCGGAGACCCTGTCCCGGATATTTTCCCGTTTGAGCGGTGACGGTCTGATCGCGGTGGCGGGACGTGAAATTAAAATACTGAGCTACGAGGGGCTGGCGAACCTTGCCGAAACCGGAAAGAAGGAGGGGTAAGGGCTCACGCAAGATTTTTTTTAAATGTTGTGCGTGAGTCTTATCTATAAATGGAGCCGCGCTGTGCCCGGGCAGGGCCGTTGCTAGCCAAGTTCTGCCCGGGCTGCATGCCATGGCGTGCGCATGCACCGGCATGCGCACGAAAGGAATGCCCCGGGCTTATAATTTATACTGAACCAATTTCTGACTCAATAATCGAATATGGCCCATCTCCTCTTTGATGATTGCGTCCAGCCGGGATTTTCCCCGCTCTTCGGGAACCGCCGATTTCATGCCCAAATAAAAAACAATGGAATCCTTTTCCGCTTCGATGGCGGCTTTAAGAATTTCTTCCATGGTGCTCAGATCGATCTCTTTCTCGAAAAAGACCCGCGTATCGGCCAATGCCTTGAGATATAGAACCGCGTCCCCGTTGGGATCGAACACCGTGGACTGCTTCTCTCCGGCGCCCAGATCGGCACGCATGGCAGCAAATGTTTTTTCATGGTCGTCCTCCATTGCCGCCAGTTGTTCCAGAAATGCCTTGCGGTCCGGCTCGGAAACACTTTCCGCGGCCTGGCGATAGAACTTCGCACCATTGCGCTCGAGTTGTTCAGCCATTTCAAATATTTCATCGGCATTGAAATCATAACTCATGGTCCACTGTGTCCTTTCCTTGTGGGTTGACAATTGGGTGTGTGAAAAATGGTATTTATATAATAGTCCGTTAGCGCCCAATGTAAAGACACCCAGGGTTGAAATGTACGTGATCCGTCCATTTCCTCCGCTGGATGTGGGAAGAGGGCCGTGCTCAGCGGCTGATCAGGACCTGCGGGAAGTCGGTGATATGGAAACTTTCGGTGGGGGACAGGATGCGCAGGGCTTTCTGGGCGCGGTGGGTCATATATTTCCTGGCCACTTCCTGCCATAACAGGTCAATCACAACAGTGAGAAAGGCGGGTTTGGGCTTTTCCTTGATCTGTTTGAGGCTGATCATCTCATCGTTGCTGAGGATCCGTTCGGCTTCGGCATCCATGACTTTCATCAGTTCCTGAATATTCACCGACGCCCTGAAAATACGGGACAGGCTGGTGCGTACGATACTGGAACGGGACAGGTCGATTTCATCCAGGCCCTCCCGGAACGTCTTGGCATCCACTGGCTTGAATTCCGCTATTATCTCTTCGGCATACTTGCGGTTGGTAATGTTATAGGGGGGTTTGATCTTGTCATCAGCCCGGCCCCGGAGCTCATATTCCCGGGGTGCGGATTTGAAATCGCGGAGCTTGCTCGTGGCGGCGGGTTCTTGCCGGCGTTGGGTCCTGGCTGCTGCCGACGGGGGACTTCCCTGGGGAATTTTGGTTTTCAGCGGATTGTCGGGCAGAGTCGGCTGTTTGGAGCTTTGCGGCCCTGCTGCAGCGGATGGCCCGGCAGACTGCTGCGCGTGCTGCTGTTTATGTTCCGTGGGCACGGCGATGGCCAGTTCCCGGGCACACTCCCGGACAATGGTTCCGTTGATGTTGCGAATCTCGCGCACAAACCCAGTGAGCAGGGCATGGTCGCAAATAACATTGATCAGGCGGGGATAGCCCTTGGAGAAGCGCATCACCTCTTCCACCGCACTGGCATTGAAGATATCCTCGGAGGATCCCGCCACGTTGAGGCGGTGTTGGATGTAGGCGGTGGTTTCGTTGCGCGTCAGCGGTTCAACGTGGTAGCTGAGGGTGATGCGTTGCCGCAAAGCGCGCATGGATTGGGTTACCAGCAGTTCATTGAATTCATTCTGGCCGATGAAAAAAATATTGAGCAGCTTGGTATATTGTTTTTCAATATTGGAGAGCAGGCGAATCTCTTCCAGCATAGCGGGTTCAATGGCCTGGGCTTCATCGATGATCAGCAGGACTTTTTTCCTGGCGTTATGGGCTACCCGCAAAAAAATGCCAAAGGCCTCCAGAAAGGCCCCTTTGGTGGTGAACTTGTTTTTCTTCATGCGGTAACTGCGGGCAATGAAATTGAAGAAATCCAGTTGCTCCAGGCCTGGATTGGGGACCACGGCCCACAGGATATCATCATCCAGCGTGTTGAGCAGTGCGTGCAAAAGGGTGGTTTTTCCAGTGCCCACGTCACCGGTTAGGAGCAAAAAGCCCTTGCTGTCCAGGATGCCGTATTTTAGAGTCGCCAGCGCCTCGCGATGCTTCTCCCCCATCCACATGAATTCAGGATTGGTGCTGATCTGAAAGGGTTTGGCCTTCAATCCGAAAAAGGCTTCGTACATGGTTTCGCTCCCCTGGATCGGCGCCTGACAGGTCAGGGTTGCGGGACCGATCGGTGAGGTGGTGAACGTCTCAGCTATGCGAACGTGGTTCGAATCTGAACATACCCCTAACCAGTTTCAAAAATTGCGTGCTCAGCCATTCATTTCGAACCGTAGTACTGCTCTACTTATACAGATAGCGAAATCAATTATCAAGGGGGGCTTTGCTTAATGCGCGGCCATTTTGAAATTTGGGCTTTGGGGGCTTGCTTGTTTTTCGTGGGCAGCGGCGCCGGATCTATACCGGTTATCAGACTAAGACCTAAGCTTGCCATTGCTCTGGGATGCACCCGGGAACAAGGACCGGTGAAACGCAACACGTTGATGCCAACCGCTCTATTCCGTACCTTTCCGGGATGCCTTCAGCGTCACCATGATAACCGAAAGCGCTGCCGGTGTCATGCCGTCGATGCGCGAGGCCTGGCCCAGGGAAACGGGCTGCACGCGGTCCAGCTTCTCTTTTAACTCATTGGAAAGCCCATGGACCTTGCGGAAATCAAATCCCTTAGGAAGCAGGTATTTTTCGAGATCCCGGAACTTGGCGATTTCCCGGAGCTGGCGCTGGATATAGCCCTCGTACTTGACTTCCACATAAACCTGGTGGGCCACGCGGGGATCAACGGAATGGGGGCTGGGGGACAGTTTTCGCACCACCTCGTAATCCAGTTCAGCCCTTTTCAGCAACTGGGTGAGCTGGGTTCCGGTTTGGATGGGACGGGTTCCGCGGCTTTCAAGATAGCGGTTGGCCATTTCAGTGGGTTTGATCACGGTTTTGCGTACCCGCGCCAATTCCGCTTCGATGCGGTCTTTGCGATCCTTGATCCCGCTGGCCGCAGCGGCGGGTATAAGACCCAGGTCATGGCCGGTTTCCATCAGGCGCAAATCGGCGTTATCTTCCCTGAGCATGAGCCGGTATTCAGCGCGGGAGGTGAACATGCGGTAGGGTTCCCGCGTGCCCCGGGTGACCAGGTCGTCCATCAATACGCCCATATAGGCCTGGGAGCGGTCTAGAATGAATGGGGGACGCTGCTGCAGGCGGCAGGCGGCGTTGATCCCGGCCCAGAGCCCCTGGGCCGCGGCCTCTTCATAACCGGAGGTGCCGTTGATCTGCCCGGCCAGGTAGAGGCCCTGTACCGCCTTAGTTTCCAGGGTGGGTTTCAATTGGACCGGATTGACATAGTCATATTCGATGGCATAGGCCGGGCGCATGATTTCCGCCTGCTCCAGGCCGGCCACCGAGCGCACCAGTTCCAATTGGATCTCCATGGGCAGGCTGTTGCCCAGCCCGCTGGCATAAATCTCCTCGGTATCCATTCCCTCGGGCTCCAGGATGACCTGATGGCGATCGCGGTCCGGAAAGCGCACAATCTTATCCTCGAAGGAGGGACAATAGCGTGCCGAGACACCTTTGATCTGGCCGCCGTAGAGTGCGGAATGCGAAAGGTTGCGCTCTACAATGGCATGGGTCGCCGGGTTGGTGTGACCGATATAACTGGGTAACTGGGGCATGGAGATGGATGAGGTGAACGCTGAAAATGGACGGACCGGCTGCTCCACGATCTGGGCCTGAAATTGTTCAAAGTCAATGGTGGCGCGTTTGAGCCGGGGGGGCGTTCCGGTTTTCATGCGTCCCAGGCGCAGGCCCAGCCTGGCGATGCTTTTTGCCAGCCCATAGGCGGCAAACTCTCCGGCTCTGCCGGCGGGAATTGCGTGGTGGCCGATATGTATAAGTCCGCTTAAAAAGGTGCCGGTGGCCAGAATGACCCTGGGGGCCTGGTAACCGTAACCGGTTTGATCCACCACGCCCTGGACGCGGCCTCCATCAATAACCAGTTCCTCTACCAGGGCCTGCTTCAGATCCAGTCCTTCCTGGCTTTCGACTACGGCCTTCATTTTGCGGTGATAGCGGATTTTATCATTCTGTGTACGGGAGGAGTGAACCGCCGGGCCCTTTTTGGTATTGAGGGTCTTGTACTGGATGGCTGTCTGGTCGGTGATTTTAGCCATTTCACCCCCCAGGGCGTCGATCTCCTTGACCAGTTGCCCTTTGGCCATGCCGCCGATGGAAGGGCTGCAGGGCATGGCGGCCACTTTGTCCAGATCAATGGCCAGGAGCAGGACCCGGCAGCCCATGCGCGCGGCCGCCAGGGCCGCTTCACAGCCTGCGTGGCCGGCACCGACCACGATGATGTCATAATTGCGGGGATAGGTTGCCATATTAACCATGTGATGGGGTTGCCGTTTCATCCAATTGTTGCCTGAAACCAGATATGATACTCTATGTGGTTCCACATGAAAAGTGGAACCAGGCAAACCATGTTAGGGTGGTGGAAGGACATAATTCCCAATCTTGCTTGTCTTTTGGCCCGTCTACGGCGTTACATCCACTGGCACATATTCCCGATATGCACCGGTGGATGTGCCTTGTAGACGAACCAAAATCCGGCGCAATCTTTGGGTAATTATTTCCTTCCACCACCCTTATTGGCAGGCGCTGCCGGAGGTTCGCGGCGTCCGGTCCGATGCTGATTGAAGCTGCTGCCCGATAAACTGAATTGTCAGCGTATATCATGAAAAAACTGACACCCAGGCGATATCTCGATCTCAATTCATTTCTGCGCGCCCGTTTCCGGGAACGGGTGCAGAAGATATCCGTGGATGCGGGTCTGACCTGCCCCAACCGGGATGGGACTGTGGGACGGGGCGGCTGCATTTACTGCAATGCCCGGGGGGCCGGCACCGGTGCCCATGGCCGGGGTATGTCCATCACCCGGCAGTTGCAAATCGGCAAGAAATTTTTAGGGCGGCGCTACAAGGCCCGTAAATTCATCGCCTACTTTCAGTCCTTCAGCAATACCTATGCGTCGCCGGAAACATTGGATAAGATCTATGGGGAGGCTTTGGCGGTTCCGGGGGTGGTGGGTCTCGCCATCGGGACCCGGCCGGACTGTGTGGATGGGGGAATCCTGGACCTGCTGGCCGGTTATGCCCGCAAATGCCTGGTGTGGATGGAATACGGCCTGCAATCCGCCCATGATGCCACCTTGGTCCGCATCAACCGGGGCCACTCTGTGGCCGCGTTCACCCGCGCGGCCCGCCGCACCCGGCAGCGCAACATTCTTGTGTGTGCCCATGTCATTTTAGGTTTGCCCGGGGAAACCCGGGAGCAGATGCTGGCCACAGCGGATTATATCGCCGCCTTGGGCATCCACAGCGTCAAACTCCATTTTTTATATGTGATCAAGGGGACAGCCCTGGAAGGCCGGTATCGTGCGGGCCGTTATCGCTGCCTGACCCAGGATCAATATGTCGCCCTGGCGTGTCAATTCATTGAGCGCCTGCCCCCGGGCATGGTCATCCAGCGCATCACCGGGGATCCCCATCCCGAGGAACTGGTGGCCCCGCCATGGGCCATCGGCAAGTCCGCCACGCGCAATCTGATTACAGAGCAGTTGGCGTTGCGCAATACCTGGCAGGGGCGCAGGTTTGGTACTGGTGGATGGTGATTTGCGGTTTGGGATTGATCAAAAAATGGATTTCCAATGCACAAATCATCAATCACAATGCACAAATGTGAATCACATGGTGTTGTCCACCCACTGACGCAGAACGGGGGGGACCCGGGTCGTACGGACCACGGCCTGGAACCGGCACTGGGCGCTGATCTCAAGCCCTTCCTGAATGATGGAGACCGGCCGATCCGCTGAAACCACCACCACCAGCAGGTTGGGATGGGCAGCGCTGAAGCGCAGGGCTGAATTGAAGCGAGCACCCCGGGCGCGGTCCTCGCCGGGAATGGTGCTGCCGTCCAGAAGACAGGCAAAACCGTGAAGATGCAGGTCCGCACCGATGTGCAGGGCACCGTCGGTCTTGGCCAGGGCCTGGGCCAGGTCCAGCAGGTGGTGCTCCCTCAGGTCCAGGGCTCGCTCCAGTTTCTGCCCGGCAATGGTAACCGGCGGATCGTTGAGATCCACCACCAGGGTGCAGCCAAACTTGGCGTCCTGGGCGTGGTGGACAATGTGGGAGATGATTTTGAACAGCACGCTGCCCTGGCCGGGATCCAGGTTGTATTCCAGCAGGGCCTCCTCAACCTGGACCAGCTTGGCCCGGCGTGTGGTGGACTGAAACTTGCCGTCAGCAAAGCTGCAAATCCGTTTGCCGTTGATGTGCATGAAGCCGTGGCCGCCGCGAAAATCGGCAATGAGCGCGAAATCGGGCCAATCGTCGTTACTGATACCCCATATCCAGCGGCCGTCGGAAATCAGTTGCCGGGGGGAGTCCTCCACGGCCAAAAGAGTCTTGCGGACATGTTTGTGATTGTCCAGGCTGGGTCTTTCAGAGCGGGGAAAACGGGCGATGAAGCTCTTGAATTCAAGATAGCGGGGTTCCACAAACATCAGTCTGCCCCGGGGCCATTTGCCCTCTTCGCGGGTGCGGGA
>Ga0180436_10002319_pt1 | contig 18156 bp, 15 predicted proteins | sample SS_ome_2_FD_132434 | JGI IMG/M metagenome (GOLD analysis project Ga0180436, IMG submission 132434) | Hypersaline lake sediment archaeal communities from the Salton Sea, California, USA - SS_3_S_2 metaG | ecosystem: Environmental > Aquatic > Non-marine Saline and Alkaline > Hypersaline >...
ACGGGTTTGAGCTTCTGGTGGGCTTCTAAAAGCCAGCCGTCCGCGTCCACCGGGACCTTGAACAGTTGGGCAACACTGAGATCTTCCTGATGTTCGATGGCGGCTGCCAGGCAGAGGACATCGGCAGCCACGCAAATCTCTCTGCCAATGATCGAATCGTTGAAGCAGACCTCGATCTGTTTTCCCTGGGCGGTTACCCGGGGTTTGTTTTCCAATTCATAGCGAAAAAACAGGATTCCTTTTTCCCGTGCCTGTCGGAAAAGGTCCTCCCTTTGCCCGTAGGTCCGGATATCCCGGTAGAGAATGCAGATGTTGGTATCGGGTTGGCTTTCTTTCAAAGCCAGCGCGTTTTTAATGGTGTGGGTGCAGCAGACCTTGGAGCAGTATGGCCGTTGCTGCTCCCGGGACCCCACGCACTGGATAAAAACGATGTTTTCCGCGGTCTCCATGCGCGGGTCGTTGGCCCGGAGCTTTTCGTCCATCTCCAGATGGGTCATGACAGCCGGGTGTTCGCCGTAAAGGTATTCCGTGGGCTTGGATTCCTTGGCGCCGATGGCCATGACAGCGACGCCGTGGTCTATCATCTCCGTGGCCGCAGGGCCTGTAATACTGGTTTTGAAGTTGCCCACAAAGCCCTCTGCCCCCGATATGGTCGATCCCAGGTGAACCTGAACCAGGGGATCGGCAATGACTTTATCGGCCAGGGTTTGCACGAAGTCGCCGATGTTTTCGTGGCGGAAGGTCGCGTTCAGTTGGTTGGCATTCCCGCCCAGGCCATCGGATTTTTCCACCAGGTTCACCGGACACCCCTGCTGCGACAGGGATAGGGCCGCGGTCATGCCGGCGATTCCGCCCCCGACTACCAGTGCACGGTGGGTCACAGGCAGGTCCGATTCCTGCAAGGGCCTGGATAGATACACCTTGGCCACAGCCATGCGAACCATATCCTTGGCTTTTTCCGTTGCCAGGTCGGGATTGTGGGCATGCACCCATGAGTCCTGGTTCCGGATGTTGGCCATTTCAACCAAGTACTTGTTCAGCCCAGCGCTGATGAGGGTTTCCTGAAACAGCGGCTCGTGGGTTCGGGGCGTACAGGCCGCCACCACCACCCGGTTCAGGTTGTGTTCCTTGATAACCGCCGCCATCTTGTCCTGGGTATCCTGGGAGCAGGTGAAAAGATTCTCCTCCACATAAACGACACCCGGCAGGGTTTGGGCGTATATTGCCACCTCGGGAACGCGCACGATGCCGCCGATATTGATGCCGCAGTTGCATACGAACACGCCGATACGGGGTGCCTGCCTGAGCACATCCCTTTCTGCGGGGGCCTCGAACGTGCGGGTTTGGGTATTGCGGGCCGCAGCAAGGTTCTGGGTTGCCGCACAGGCTGCAGCACTGGCCTCCATCACCGATTGGGGGATGTCCTTGGGGCCGGTAAGAACGCCGCAGGCATATATCCCGGGAACCGAGGTGGCCACCGGATGGAAGCTGTCGGTTTCGGTGAAGTGGTAGGCATTCAGATCGATGCCCAGGGTCTGGGAAAGCGCTTGGGTTTCCCGGCTGATTTCAAGCCCGGTGGACAGCACGACCATGTCAAAGGTTTCCGTCTGCACAAGCCCGTCGTCGCTGGCATAACGCAGCACCAGTTCGTCGCTGTCGCTGGCCTCATCCACCGTGTGAATGCGGGCGGGGATGAAGCGCACGCCCATGTCCCGTGCGATCTGATAATAGCGGTCGAAATCTTTGCCCTGGGTGCGCATGTCCATGTAGAACACTGCACAGTCCAGCGGGGCCTTGCTGTGATCCTTGGCCATCACCGCCTGTTTGACGGCGATCATGCAGCAGACCGAGGAGCAGTACCCGTTGTTGCAGCGGTTGATGTCCCGGGACCCGACACACTGCAGCCAGGCAATTTTTTTGGGATGGGTTCCCACATCCTTTTTTTTGCGCATGCTGGACGGCCTCAGCAGCTCACCGGTGTAGGGACCGGTGGCCGAAAGAATGCGCTCGAACTCGAGAGAGGTGACCACATCCGCCTGGGTGCCGTAGGCCAGGGAGGCCAGCTGTGAGGGGTCAAATGGCTTGAACCCGGGCGCCATGACCACCGAGCCGACGTTGAGACGGAGCTCTTTTTCAGTGTCCTTGAAATTAATCGCCTGGGAAGGGCAGAATTTTTCACAGGCCATGCATTTTCCCTTGTTCAGGAAGATGCAGTTGTCCGCATCAATGGCATATTTCAAGGGAACCGCCTGGGCATAGGGTACATAGATGGCCTTGCGCTTAATCAATCCCTGGTTGTACTCGTCTTCCACCTTCTTGGGACATTTTTCAGCACACATGCCGCAGGCAATACACTTGTCCACGTCCACATAGCGCGGATGCTGTAAAACAGTGACCTCGAAATCACCTTCCTGACCGTTGATGCCGCTCACCTCGCAAAGGGTGAGCAGCTCGATGTTCATGTGCCGGCCGACCTCGACCAGTTTGGGGGCCAGGATTCACATGGAGCAGTCGTTGGTGGGGAAGGTCTTGTCCAGTTGGGCCATGGCGCCGCCGATGGCCGGGGATTTCTCCACCAGGTAAACATAAAACCCTGAATTGGCGATGTCCAGGGCCGCCTGCATGCCGGCAATACCCCCGCCGACCACCATCACGGAACCTCTAGGAGGTGAATTCGAATTAATGGGGTTCATATCAATTTCCTTGTTGTCTTTTCAAACATGCTGTTTCTATGGTTGAAATCAGTTCATCATCGGTAAAGGGCTTGGCCAGGTAGTCGGCCGCTCCCAGCTTCATGGTTTCCACGGCATTGGCCATGGTGGCGTAGCCTGTCATGACAATTATGCAGGGCCGCACTTTTTCCTCGTGCAAAGCCTGGAGAATATCCAAACCGTCGATGTCCGCCAGCTTCATGTCCAGCAGGATGAGATCATAATCGCCTGAGTGGATGGCGGATAACCCGTCCATGCCGTTATGACAGCAGGTCACATGGTGTCCCATTTCGGAGAGCACCATGCGGCAGGCGTCGCAGATGACGCTTTCGTCGTCAATTATCAGAATATGCTGGGATTTCATTTAATGCCTTTTTTGCAATTGTGCCGGACGTAATCGGCAGTTCGACCACAAAGCGGGTACCCCGTCCGGGTTCGCTGTAGGCCTTGATGGTGCCCTGATGGTTTTTGACAATGCCGTAGCTGACAGCCAGCCCGAGGCCCGTGCCCTGGGACTTGGTGGAGAAAAAGGGATCGAATATTTTTTCGAGCGCTTCCGAGGCCATGCCGCAGCCATCGTCGGAAACCGTCATGCCCACGAGTCCCTTCTCGTGGTCTACATGGCTATGAATCAAAACCTGACCGTTTTTCTCGCTGGCCTGTAGGGCATTGAGCAAAATATTGATAAACACCTGCAGGATCTGGTTTCCGTCCAGGTAGGTCTTGACCATGTTTTCGGCCAGTTGATTGTCAATGGAGACGTGCTTGAGGTGAAACTCGTTTTCCACGACAGCTAGGGAATTTTGCATGATCACGTTGATGTCAGCTTCGGTTTTCTGGGGCTGGCTGTCCCGGGAAAAATCCAGCAGGCCCTGGATGATGGTCTTACAGCGCCGGGTCTCCCGGATGATAATCTGCAATCCATCCTGCAGGGGGCCTTCAGCTGGCACCTTTTTGCTCATGTTGGAACTGAAGAGCAGGATGCCGGCCAAAGGATTGTTGATCTCATGCGCAATGCCGGCCGCCATGCGGCCCAGGGACGAGAGCTTGTCCATGTGGGCGGCCATGTGGGTGAAATTTTCCTGCTGGTGTTCCATGAGCCGAACCCGTTTGATTATGCAGGCGCACTGCTCGGCAATGGTCACGATGAAGTCGAGTTCGCTTTTCGAGAAATCCCGCGCTTCCTCGAGATAGATCCGGATCAGCCCCACCAACTCGTTTTCCACGGCCAGGGGAACGTCCAGAATCATGCGGATGCCTTCGTTCCAGGCATTTTGCGGGTATTCCACCCGGGGGGCGTTCCAGATGTCCCGTATCTGGATCACCTCGTGCAGGTTGGTGGGATCGGCCAGCAGTTTTTCAGTGGTCACCGGCCCCTTGTTGAGATACTGCGCCCCCATGCCGCAAGCGGCACGAACTTCGAACTCGTCGGTTTCCTTGTTGAGGATGCGGATCAAGGACCCCTTGGCGTTTAATATCTCACAGGACTTGGCCACCACTACGTCCAGCACCTCTTTGACACTGTTGCGTGTGTTCACCGCCCGGTGAATATCCCGGATGACCTTAAAGTAGCCTTCGAATTCAGATGTGTCCGTCATATGATCCCTGCACCTTCTGAACAGTTATTCAACGGCCGCCTGGAGCGACGGCCGTCCCATCCCTTTTTACCAGGCTTCCCGCTCCAGACGCTTGTAAATGAACATGAGCTGTTTCTGGGTCAGTTCACCCACGTTTTCGTTGATCCATTTCAGATCGCCGGATACGATGGCGGCCTTGGCCTCCATGGAAAGCGTATAATCTTCCAGGGCATTGGAGCCGTTTTCCATCAGATCCTTCCAGAACTCGGCATCTTCGGCTGTGCGGTTCAGAACCTGGGAAACCTCGCGTTTCTGGATCAGTTTTTCTTCTTCGGTTTTCGCCCTTTTTACGCTGTTGTCTTCGGCCTTTGATGCCTGGGTGATCAGAGCCTCATTAATGGCCGACTTGATCTGATCGTCCGTAAACGGCTTGGGCAGAAAATCATGTACCCCGATTTTCATGGCTTCCACAGCCGTGGCAGTGGTACCGTAGCCGGTGATGACCACCACTTCGGTATCGGGCTTGTCGGATTTAACCTGCTTGATCACCTCCATGCCGTCAATGTCGGGCAGCCGCAGGTCGGCCACCAGGAGATCATACCTTTTTTCATTAAAGGCCTGCATGGCAAGCGCGCCGGTTCCGGCCAGATTGACCTCGTAGCCCGCTTCGCTCAAAATCATTTCCAATCCCTTTGCCACGTTCAAATCGTCCTCCATGACCAGAATATTGGGCGGCATGTCATAATTTCTTTGCGTGTGTTCCTGTAGTGCTGTCATTGGGCACCCCCTTTTTTCGGCTGTGTGATGTTTTCATGTCCCCGTGATGTGCGGGGCGCGTTTACAACCCAATAGAGCAAGGCGTGTGCCATCTGACGGGAAAAAAGGCAAAAATTATAAATACACATAAATTTCAATAAGTTGTTATAATCTTCATATTTTTTAGGCGCGGGCTGAAAAATAGAAAATGTATATATAAACATATACCCGGACGTGGACAAATAAGGTATATTATATAAATTCAACGGGTTAATTCCGTATAACAATAAATACGGAACGTATGGGGCTGCATACGGCACATGGCTGGGTCTGGCATTCATCGGGCAGCCACCTTTTTGAGTTGTTCCAAACCGTCGACCCGTGTTGAAAGGCCGTGTTTTTTCATCAGAGCCGAAAAATTGGAGCGCTGCATGCCCACTTGTCCGGCCGCCCGGGTGATGTTCCACGCAGCCCTTTCCAGAGCCTGGAGGAGAAAGGATTTTTCCATGGGCAGGTAGAGCCTATTCAGGAGGTCCTGTTTAGCGGCCTTGAGTTCGCCGAGGGTGTGGGGGATGGTGCTTTGGCCCTGGTTGGATTCGACCTTAAGGTTGCCGGAAAGGTGGCAATGGTCCAAGACATTGTCATCACACATGATTACCAGACGTTCCACGACGTTCTTCAATTGGCGCACATTGCCGGGCCAGTCGTAGTGAATCAATGATTTCAGAGCATCATCGGAAAAGCCCTGAATGCGGCGGCCCATTTTTTTGCAGAAGATGCGTAGAAAATGATAGGCCAGTTTGGGAATATCATCCCGGCGGTCCCTCAGCGGCGGAATATGGATGGGCAGTACATTGAGCCGATAGTACAGATCGTTGCGGAATTCACCATTGCCCACCATTTTTTTCAAATTGCGGTTGGTGGCGGCAACGATGCGCATATCGGTGGATTCGACAGCATCACCTCCCACGGGTTTGTACTGCCGTGATTCCATAACGCGCAGGATTTTCCCCTGGACGCCCTGGCTCAGATTGGCAACCTCGTCCAGAAACAGGGTGCCGCCATTGGCGACTTCAAAGATGCCGGACTTGTGCTTGACCGCGCCGGTAAAGGCGCCCTTGACGTGTCCGAACAGTTCGCTTTCAAGGAGTGAGGCCGAAAAAGTGCTGCAGTCCACGGCCACAAATTGATGGCCGGATCGTCGGCTGTGAACGTGAATAGCCTTGGCAAAAAGCTCCTTGCCTGTCCCGCTTTCACCGTCCAGCAGAATGGTGCTGTTCGTGGGGGCGGCTTTGCGGATATTTTTGAATATTTCAATGAGCGCCGAATTTTCGCCCACAATATTACTGAAGTCGAATTTCTCGTAAAGCTGCTTTCGAAGGGTCTGATTTTCCTCGGACAGCCGTTTGCTCGCAAGCGCTCTCTCCACCGACAGGACCAATTCATCAGTTGAAAATGGCTTGGACAGAAAGTCAAATGCCCCCAGTTTCATGGCGCTGACCGCATTTTCCACCGATCCGTATCCGGTCATTATAATAATTTTCGTATTCGGCTTTTCCTGTCGAACCCGCGCCAATATTTCCATGCCGTCCATATCCGGAAGCTTGAGGTCGAGCAGTATCAAATCGTAACCGTTCTGCTGGAACGCCTCCAAAGCGGTCCCGCCCTTCTGAAAAGTTACTACGCTATGCCCCAAATCCGTAAGCGGCAGTTTGCAGCCCAGGCAGATGGATTCTTCATCATCGATCACGACGATATTCCCGGGCAAAGTACAGGTATCGGTGTCAGGCATCGATTAATTGTTCCTTTTTCCAATGTAGCACTGAAAATATTCGCTCGCGGTTTGGTTCACCCACATGTACATTAAGCCCCCTTGAATACGAATCGATGTTCAAATCCGATGAAAATTTCTCAAACATGCCAATGTCGTGGTTGAATGGGTTAAATAAGTTTCGTATAAAAATTTGTTGCATCTTATATGCCACCCCTCATATTTATTATTTTTTCCAATCTAATCATATAGTTATAGTTTTATTTGTTTTGTGCTGCTGGGCCTTACACGAAAAATTTAGAAATATTTCAAAAATTATACCTCGCAATTTTTCTAAATTTTGCGAAAATACACCTCCAAACCTTTCTATCTGTATTGGTAGAGCTTCTGGAACTGGTAAACCTGGGTGCATATGGGGAAATTGACGAAAAGGTAGGAACCAAATTGCATGAAGCCTGCAACACAGCAAAGAAATTGAATAGAACGATGGATGGACAATTGGAAAATGTCTATAAACTTCTAAACCACTTTCACATTACACAAAAGATCCCGGAATGGAAAAAGGACATAGTAAATCCCGTCCTTGGAAATCTTTCGTAACGGACAGATTGTTCGAGGAATGTTCTACAGCCACAATTGCGAAAATAATAACCTAGGTTTATCGTTTCCCCTGATTCTACATATCTTAATGCCTCACAACATATTTGTCATAACAATAGGTTCCGCACTGCAGACATCTTTTCGCTTCTGTCGACGCCTGTGTATAATCTATTGTGTCAATAACTTCTTCGACAAAGGATTGACAACGCATGGCTACCGGAAGTTCAGGAATGGTTATTTTCGGCAGCTCCGTAGAGACAAGGACGGTTTTTAAAATACTTTTAGGATTTACTCTACGCTGGATGTTGGCAGCCAACGGTATCGCGCCATCCGTCATGAGATAGTGCATGGAGCGTGCAGCCAATCGCGCACCGGCAACAGCACCGATTACCGTTGCTCGGCCTGTGTGCAGATCCCCGGCGGTAAAAATATTGGGTTTTGCCGCAAGTTGACTGAATCTTTCAGCACCCAATGTTCCATTTTGTGTTATCTTGAAACTGGACTTGTCATTCTCTCCCTCTGAAAAGCAAGTCAAATCCGGTTTTCGATCGTAAGCAGAAATGATTAGGTCCGCTTTCAATCGTATCGGCGAACTTTCTATTTCACCGGTACAGGTGTGTTTCTCTGGTTCTTCGGAATTGTCCATCGAACGACAATACGTCAGACCCTGTACCCCATCTGCTTGATTGGACAATAGGCTTACCGGAATTGACATGAAGTGGATGATCACACCTTCATCCAATGCACGATCCACATCACGGTTTCTGGCAGACATATCTTTTCGATCACAAGGGCAGATAACCGTTACCGAATCCGCCCCAAGACGTATGCTCGACCTAGCGCAATCCATAGCCGTGTTCGACTCGCCTACAACAACCACCCGTTTATTCTTAAGGTCTCTCAACACCCTGTTTACTTGAGATAAAAATTCCAGGCTGCCATATACATTGGTCGCCGTTTCTCCCGGAATTCCAAGATGCGGTACGGTCCAGGCACCAAGTCCCAGAAAAACTGCTTCGAAACCTTTTTCTTCCAGACCCTCCAAATCAAAGTCCCGGCCAAATTGAATTTTCGTACGGGCTTCCACCCCGAGTTCGAGAACACCTTCTATTTCCCAATCCACGACCTTCTTCGGAAGACGGTATTCCGGTATGCCGTAGCGGAGCATGCCTCCGAGTTGAGACTTCGCCTCGAATATGACCGGTCGGTGTCCGGCGCGCCTCAGAAAATACGCACAGGAAAGTCCCGCAGGCCCACCACCTATTATAGCCACCTTTTTGTCGGTGTCCGGTGCACAGGGTACCGGAATGTGTTTTTCGGAATTGCGTTCCCATTCACCAAGATATCGCGCAAGATGATTAACCGCTATACCTTGATCTGCAAGATTTCGTCTGCAAATATTCTCACAGATGTGTGGGCATGTCCGGCCTATAGAAAGCGGAAATGGGTTACGTTCTTTAATGGTGAGAAGCGCGGATGACATTTCATTTTTTACAAGAAGGCGGATAAATAATGGAATATTCACCTGTGCCGGACATTTTTGACGACAAGGGGCCAGGCACTCACTGTTCTCGTTCAGGTGGAACATCCTGTCGGTCATCCCGCAAAGACTGATGACACCCTTTGGGCAGACATCCACACATCTTCCACATCCACGACAAATAGAAGTATCAATTTCAGGCAAGCGATCGTCCCTCATTCGAATAGCATTAAACGGACAAACCGAAACACAGGTACCTCCCCCAAGACAGCCGATTTCACAGCTGGTCGCCCCCCCGAAAAAAAGTGCCATTGCTCGACAATCCCGCAACCCTGAATAATAATACCGGGCCTCCATCCGATCAACGCCGTAACAACCCACCAAGGCTGTCTTTCTTTCCACATACCCGACCTGAAAGCCTAATATCTTTGCCAGCCTCTCAACGACTTCCGTTCCACCACCAACACAAATGGTTATCGGTGCCTTACCTCCAATGATAGCCTTTGCCGCTTCCTGGCAGCCGACAAACCCTCACCCACCACAGTTCAGGCCAGGCAAAACAGCCTTGACACACTCTAGCCGGGGATCCTCTTTTACTTTAAAAACGTATGAAGCAATTGCCAGTATCACCGAAAGGCTAAAACCGATTGAAAACATAAAGACAGCAGCACGTACCATTTTAATCACCCCCGGTATTCCCAATTAAGGTAGCCCCCTTTTCGTCCTATCGCATTAAATATGCCATATAGTCATACTTTTCTAAATACTGTCCAAATCAAAGTGTCTTATGCCGAACTTGGTTTTTACCTTTCTGTTTTGCAGCATACATCTGAGCATCGGCTGCATCTATCATTTCATTACAAACTAAATACACAGTTTCTCACAAAGCATAACGCATGCCAAAACATGGTCATATTGGTTTTCCAATATTTCAATTGTTTGTCATATTTCAGGGTGCTTAATCTTTTAAAGATGGGAGATCATAAAAATTAAAAAAAGAAAGCGCCCAGCGGCAAGCCGCGGGGCGCTTTCTTTTTCGTGATTTTGCGAACACATTTTAGAGTTTTTTCTACCCCCTATTGGCTGCTCAGTCCGTCAGCCGGATGAGACTATGTTTAACTGTCATTAATTACTCATTATTAATGCGGTTCTCGTTTTTGGCACGCAATATGCTGATAAAAAAATTGAGTGATAATGACAATCATAAATCCAAAGAGGGCCCATGATATTGGCTTTATAATCCCACTTCTCAAGGAAAACTCGGATAGAACACGCCAAGACAGGCAGGTATAAAGATGGATATCTTCCGCAAACTAAAAAACCTGGATATTTTGCTGATCGACGATGACGAATGGATCAGGGATTCCCTTTCCATATTTTTTGATTCAGAAGAGTGTAGCCTAGTTACGTTTGAAACCGCTGAAAAAGCGCTGAACGCACTTAACCGCCATAAGTTCGATATCATCATCACAGATTACAAACTGCCCGGCATGGACGGTATCGCCTTACTAGAGAAAATTAAAACATCTCATCCGAAAGCTGTAAAAATACTGATAACTGCCTATGCAACCGATGCAGTCGTTCGTCAAGCAAGACAGGCCGGTGCACAACAACTAATTCCGAAACCGTTCACATCAGATACCATTGTGGCTTGCTTGGACCAACTGACCGCTGACAATTATTCAAATTAGGAGAAGTCATGATGAAGAATAAAAATCCAAAAAAACTATTAGTGCTTATTGACGGTTCCGATCGTTCAATCAACACGGTGCGATATGTCGCAAAAAACGTTTCATTTCATGGCATGCAAATTGTAATATTTCACGCCTTCAGTGCAGTTCCTGAATCATACTGGGATCTGGAAAATGATTTGAGAAGTAAAAAAGTGATAAAGCAAGCCAGAGCCTGGGAAATCTCCCAAAAAAGACTTATCGATAATTACATGACCCAGGCAAAGCAACTACTGGTGAAATCAGGTATCCCTGAGAAATCAATCAATACCAAAGTAAAGAATCGAAAAGCAGGCATTGCACGGGATATTATCGATGAAGCTAAAAACGGCTATACCGCGGTAATTGCCCGACGACGCGGGGCTGGTGCTCTCCGCGGTATGGTATTAGGTAGTGTCGCCACCAAATTGACTGAAAAATTAGTGTTTTTGCCATTGATTCTAGTCGGAAAGAAACCACCGGGAGATAAAGTCCTGATCGGGTTTGATGGTTCTCAAGGTGCTATGAAAGCTGTTGATTTCGTAGCATCCATTTATGGCGGTCTAAACTATCAGGTTGAACTGCTGCATGTAATCCGGGGGGATGAACCTGGGCTTCCGAGTACGGCTTCGGTAGAAGAATACAGCCAAGAAATCATAAACAATGTAACGCCAGCGTTCGATATTGCTGTAAATAAATTAATCAAATCCGGCTTCAGATCCGGTTCAGTTTCGATTAAATTTAAAAAGAGGAAAATCAGCCGCTCAAAAACCATTGTTGATGAAGCCCGTAAAAACAATTTCGGAACAATTGTGATGGGAAGAAAAGGCTGGTCCCGAACCCGTAACTTTTTTATCGGCCGGGTGACCAACAAAGTCATCCATCTGGCACGGGATCGGTCCGTTTGGATAATTCGATAAAGAAAAAAGGGGATAAACACTATAATCGATTGGTAGGTTTCTTTTTAGGGGGAAAGTATATGGCAATCAAAATAGGCATAAACGGATTTGGCAGAATCGGCCGGCTTATGTTCAGAGCGGCCTTTAAGCATGAAAACATCGAGGTTGTGGCCATCAATTAAAGGAATTTTATCATGCGAAATAAAATGAAAACCATTGACGGCAACACCGCAGCTGCACACGTGGCGTATGCCATGAGCGATGCCGCTGCCATTTATCCGATTACACCGTCATCACCTATGGGTGAATTGTGTGATGAGTGGGCGGCCAACGGCCTCAAGAACATTTTCGACCAGACCATGATTGTTCGTCAATTGCAGTCCGAAGCCGGAGCAGCGGCAGCGGTTCATGGTGCCCTTGCAGCCGGCGCCCTGACGACAACTTTCACCGCGTCACAGGGCTTGCTTCTGATGATTCCCAATATGTACAAAATTGCCGGTGAAATTCTGCCCGGCGTATTTCATGTGACCGCGCGTTCGGTGGCCGGTCACGCCCTGTCCATTTTCGGCGATCACCAGGATGTGATGGCTGTACGGCAGACGGGTTTTGCCCTGTTGGCTTCGGCATCGGTTCAGGAGATCATCGACCTGGGGCTGGTGTCGCACCTGTCCGCAATCGAGGCCAGTGTGCCTTTTGTGCATTTCTTTGACGGTTTCCGGACCTCACATGAGATTCAGAAAGTCGAGATGATTGACTACGAGGACATGAAGCGTCTGGTCAACATGAATGCCGTGGCTGCCTTCAGGGCCAGGGGAAGCAACCCCGAAAACCCGGAGTTAAGGGGTACGGCCCAGAATCCAGATGTTTATTTCCAGGGCATTGAAGCGGCCAATCCTTACTACACGCGGGTAGCTGGGATTGTTGAAGGCTACATGCAAAAGGTCAGTCAATTGACCGGCCGGCCTTACAAACTGTTTGACTACGTGGGAGACCCCCAGGCCGAGCGTGTCATCATCGCCATGGGATCTTCCTGCGAAGCCATTGAAGAGGTGGTGAACCACATGGTGGGCCGGGGTGAGAAGGTTGGAGTCGTGAAAGTCCGGTTGTATCGTCCTTTTTCGGCGAAACATCTGCTGGCCGCTATTCCCGCAACGGCCGGACACATCGCTGTCCTGGATCGTACCAAGGAAAAAGGCGCCCTGGGCGATCCATTATACCTGGATGTTTGTACGGCGTTTTTAGAGCGCGCCGGTGAAATTCCCCGGATTGTGAATGGACGCTACGGACTGGGCTCAAAAGAATTCAACCCCGGCATGGTAAAAGCCGTTTTCGACAATCTGAAAAAAGACACACCTAAAAATCATTTCACTGTGGGGATTGTCGATGATGTAACGCACACCTCCCTTGCGGTTGAAGAAGGGTTTGACGTTGCGCCGGCCGGAACCGTGCAGTGTAAATTCTGGGGGTTGGGTGCGGACGGCACAGTGGGAGCAAATAAGAGCGCCATTAAGATCATCGGGGACAATACCGACATGTTCGCCCAGGCGTACTTTGCATATGACTCCAAAAAGTCGGGTGGTGTGACCATATCCCACCTGCGTTTTGGCCAGACGCCGATTCAGTCAACCTACCTCATCGATGCCGCCGACTATATTGCCTGTCACAAATCAAGCTTCGTAGACACCTATGAAGTACTGGAAGGAATCAAGGACGGCGGAACCTTTGTATTGAATTCCAACTGGTCCGCTGGGGAGATGGAAACCAAGCTGCCGGCGGAAATGCGACGGACCATCGCCCGCAAACAGCTCAAATTCTACAACATCGATGCCGTAAAAATCGCATCGGAAATTGGCCTTGGCGGCCGTATCAACATGATCATGCAGACCGCGTTCTTCAAACTGGCCAACGTCATACCGGTTGACAAGGCCATTGCCTATCTCAAGGACCAGATTATAAAAATGTTCGGCAAAAAGGGTGACAAAATCGTCGATATGAACGTTACCGCCGTGGACAATACCCTGGAGAATCTGGTGCAGATCGATTACCCTGACAACTGGGCCGAAGCCGGCGAAAGCGTTGGCTCCTCGGCGGACGAACCGGATTTTGTAAAGAACGTCATGCGGCCGATGCTTGCCCAGCAGGGGGACAAGCTGCCGGTGAGCGCATTCAGAGCAGACGGGATTTTCCCGGTGTCCACAACACAGTACGAAAAACGCGGTGTGGCCATCAGCGTACCCGAGTGGATTATAGACAACTGCATCCAGTGCAACCAGTGCTCCATGGTATGCCCCCACGCCGCTATCCGGCCGGTTCTGCTTACTGACGAAGAACTTGCCAAAGCAACCGAGGCGTTTGAGGCCAAGCCAGCGGTTGGAAAGGATCTGAAAGGGTATCACTTCCGCATCCAGGTCAACACGCTGGACTGTATGGGCTGCGGCAACTGCGTCGACATCTGTCCGGCCAAGAAACCGGCCCTGATTATGCGGTCTCTTGAAACACAGACCGGGGCTCAAGTGCCCAACCATCAGTACGCCCTCAAAATGCCAGTCAAAGACGAATTGGTCAGCAGGACCACCGTCAAGGGCAGCCAATTCCAGCAGCCGCTTCTCGAGTTCTCGGGCGCCTGCTCTGGATGCGGAGAAACCCCCTACGCCAAGTTGGTAACCCAGCTTTTCGGGGAACGCATGGTGATCGGCAACGCCACCGGCTGCAGTTCCATATGGGGCGGATCGGCCCCCTCGATCCCTTACTGCGTCAACAAGGACGGGTTCGGCCCCGCATGGGGCAACTCTTTGTTCGAAGATCCGGCCGAGTTCACCTACGGTATGCTATTAGGAACGCTTCAGCAACGCCACAAACTGGCAGCTCTGGCTAGCGAGGCAGTCAACGGTGAAGTGCCTGCTGATGTGAAAGCGGCGCTTACCGGCTGGCTGGAGAATATGAAAAAGCCCGAGGAATCGCGGACCTATGGCGACCGGTTGAAGGCACTTTTACCAGCGCATGTGGACCATCCGCTGCTGAAACAGATTGGGGATATGTCCAATCTGTTCACAAAAAGATCCTATTGGGTCTTTGCCGGGGACGGTTCGGCCTATGATATATCCTTTGGCGGCATTGACCATGTTCTGGCGTCTGGGGAAGACATTAATGTCATCGTCTACGACACCGAGGTCTACTCCAACACAGGCGGTCAGTCTTCTAAAGCGACACCCACTGGTTCGGTTGCAAAGTTTGCTGCTTCCGGCAAAAAAACCAGTAAAAAGGATATGGGTGCCATGTTCATGTCCTATGGATACATATACGTGGCTAACGTGTCCATGGGCGCCAGCAAACAACAATTGGTGAAGGCCCTGAGCGAAGCCGAAGCATACGATGGCCCGTCTCTGATCATGTGCTACGCGCCCTGCATCAACCACGGTATTAAGAAAGGCATGGGTAAAACCCAGGAAGAGATGAAACTGGCCGTTGAAAGCGGGTACTGGCCGCTGTATCGCTACAATCCTGAACGCGCCAAACAAGGCAAAAACCCGTTTGTCCTGGACTCCAAAGCGCCAGACGGCAGTTTACAGAAATTTCTGGCAGGAGAGGTGCGCTACGCTTCTCTTAAAAAGACGTTTCCTGAAGAATCGGCTCGTCTTTCGCGGCAGCTCGAAAAGGAATACATGCAGCGATTTGAAAGGCTGAAGCGGATGGCGGCAGTCGATGTACCTGACGCAAAACCGGCAGAAGCAGCGTGATTATCGAAGATCTTTTTACAGCTGTTGCAATCGAAGATGGTGCAGGGTTGGCCAATGAGTTCCGCCCGGTTGTAGCCGGTAATGGCTTCAAGTGCACGATTCACGGAAACAATGATGCCCTGGGTATTCAAAATCATAATACCGTCATGGATCGTGTTTACCACTGTTTTCCAGTATGTGTCCAATTCTTGGTCTAACATGATTTTTTACCTTGTACTTCGACAAATAAAGAAAGCGTTGCGGTATCTATGGGACCTCCCGTACCAGCTTCCAAAGCGAGTTTCCACGGCACTATCAAGGGTCGGGCCTGTGGATGAAACTGCAATTTTCATAACCTTTTTCCTGTTGTTTTCTAAATTTTCATTGCTCAAGCAACCTTTCTTATTGTTGCCTTGGCATTCCTATCGCTACGCAGTTTTGCAAGGGCCTGATGAGCTGCGTTTATGATAGGGTGAACTGTCGGTGCCGGTGTAAGCATGGGGTGTGTGGCAATTTGCATCATATCCAACTCTCGAACGCTGACTTTCTTTTGAATCGCCAGGGCAACCATGTTGATAAGTTCACCCGCCGATATGCCGCCGGATATCTGACCGCCCAGTATGATCCCTGACCTATCTGCAAAAACCAGTTTGACCTTTAACTCGTTGGCCCCTGGAAGCGTGCCTGGATGACGGTCGGGCGCAACGGCAGTAGCTGTCACATATCGGAACCCTTCCTTCTCACAGGTACGACAGGTCATCCCGGCGCTGGCAAAAGCGACACCCCCTATCTTAGTGGAAAAGGCCGCGATGGTTCCCTGGATTTGATGTAGAACCCTGATTCCATAAATATTGGTCCCAACATTCCTCGCTTCGGCGGTGGCGGTTGACGCTAGCCATATGGGCGCCGTTTTTCTGGTAAAAAAATCTCGCTTCACAGCACAATCGCCGATGGCAAATATGTTCTCCGCATCGGTGCGCATATATTCATCTACCCATATAGACCCATTATCAGCTATTCGTAATCCGGCATTCTGAGCCAAGCGGGCTGCCGGTTTCGCGCCGGTGCTGACCAGCACCAAATCGGCGGGAATCGTTTCTTTGTTATCTAAGGTTACGGATTCAACGCATTGTGTTCCATCAATGGACACCACCCGCCGGTTTGTGTGAACGTTTGCCCCGACATTGGTTAAAACGTCGTGAATCTGGTCACAGAACTCATTATCAAACGCGGTGGGTAAAAGCTTGGGCATGATTTCGATGATATGAATTTCCGCATCAGCATTCTGGCATAGTTCATCTGCAAATTCTGCACCGATAAATCCGCCACCGATAATGGTGATCTTTTTAGCTTTATGCATTTTGTTTCGCAAGGCGGTAGCTGCCGTCATACTCTTGCGGATGGTGAAGACCCCTTCTTTATCAATTCCGGGGATAGGTGGCAAAACCGGTTTGGTCCCGGTTGCCAATACAAGCCGTTCATAGTTTAGAAGTTTGCCATTTTTCAATGTTACAGACTGATCTTTTGGATTGATGGAAATAACCTTAGCCTCGACAATGTCCACACCTGCCTTTTCCAGAGGTGTGTTGCCCATGGTATTCTGGTTTGGGTTTGAAAGCGTGTGCATCATGTATGGAATTGCACAGGGAATTACACCGTCGCCTATCTCCTTGATTATACAGATAGACTTCTCGGGATAAACGCTTTTTGCAGTTAAGGCCGTAATGATGCCTGCTGGCCCCCCCCCGACAATTATTACATTAGTGTCCATATTGACCCCCATTGTATTTTTATCCTTTGAATCATGAAACCTTGAAGTTCCTATTTGGTAATTTAAATTACGCTTTCTGCAAGTCCATGCTCAATTCATATTCGCCGGCATCTTTGGTTCTCTTGATATAAAATCCCAGCTTTTTCCCCAGGGCCAGCATCTGGGTGTTTTCAGCCAAAACAGTTCCCCAGACCTTTTCTATTTTTTGTTTTTCAGCAATTACAAGGCAGCGTTTAAGCAGCTCGGCCCCGATACCCCTTCCCTGCCACAAATCGGCAACAACAACCGAAAACTCGGCATTTTTTTGGTTGCGTTCCGAAATGACACGTGCCACGCCAAGCATTTTTTCTTCTAGTCCGGATTCGGACAATGCCACCAAAGCAATTTCGCGGTCATAATCGATCTGGGTAAAACGTGCGAGCATATGTTGTGGAAGACGTTTGAGAGGCGTGAAAAAGCGCATATATACACTTCGTTGCGAAAGCGATTCAAACATGTCTACTAAAAGGGACGCATCTTCAGGTCGAATCGGGCGAATAAATATATCGATTCCCATATTGGTCTTGGCATGGCATTCATATTGATCCGGATAGGAACTGATTACTAAATGAAGCGGCGCTGGTATTTGAGATGGCTTTAAAAGGACACGCGCATCAGCCGCACAACCCCCTTCTGCTGTCAGGATGAATGGATTGATATCAAGTTCTTCAATTTCGGAAAAGTCTGAAGCCAGTTGGGCCAGGCGAATCAGCATTTCTTCCAATACATCCAGGTTGGCTGGTGGTGTGTTTCGATATCCCTGAAGTAGTTTGTAAACCTTTGTCTGCTCTATTAATTTTCTGGCTAACAACCGATTCAAAGGTGGGAAGGCAATTGCATGGTCTTTGAGCACCTCGGTATATATTCCACCCATTCCGAACAAGATTACCGGCCCAAAATCACGATCTTTCTTAACACCCAATATCAGCTCATAATCTATATCTTTAACCATTTGCTGGATGGAAACACCGTCTATTCTTGCTTCAGATTTGTACTTCTTGGCATTGGCTATCGACTGGTGGAAGGCTTCACGGACTGCGTATTCATCGTTTAAGTTAAGAAATACCGCCTTGGCATCTGATTTATGCGTAATATCACGAGAATTCACTTTTAGAGCTACCGGAAAT
>Ga0180436_10002320_pt1 | contig 18149 bp, 15 predicted proteins | sample SS_ome_2_FD_132434 | JGI IMG/M metagenome (GOLD analysis project Ga0180436, IMG submission 132434) | Hypersaline lake sediment archaeal communities from the Salton Sea, California, USA - SS_3_S_2 metaG | ecosystem: Environmental > Aquatic > Non-marine Saline and Alkaline > Hypersaline >...
CTCTGCGTGCTCTGCGTGCTCTGCGTGCTCCGCGGTGAATCCTTCTTCTTCTGTGAACCAATGAAAGGACAAGACACATGGCGAAGCGCAAACCAAACCTGATATTTTTCGGCGTCGACAGTCTGCGGCGCGACCACATGAGCTTGTACGGCTATCCGCGGCGCACCTCGCCGCACATCGAGGAGCTCGCCAGGACCGGCACGGTCTTCGATAACTGCTTCAGCCCGCACATCCCGACCACCTCGGGCTACGGCGGCATGCTGACCGGCCGCGACTGCTTCGGCACCGACTGCGTCGCCCTGGGCCACCACGGCCCGCTGGCGCCGGGCGTGCCGACCCTCCCCGAAGTGCTCAAGAAGGAGGGATACGAGACGACGTGCGTCGGCTTCCAGGGAAACGCGGCCAGCCGCGGGTTCGACAACTACATCAACTTCGAGGGCTGGGGCAACGCCGAGGACGGCCGAGCTCACAAGGCCGAGAACCTCAACGCCGTCACCACCCCCGAACTGCGGCGCCTGGCGAAATCGAAGAAGCCCTTCTTCCTCTTCATGCGGCACATGGACCCGCACGCGCCCTACCGGCCGCCGTCGCCGTTCGAGCGCATGTTCTACGGCGGCGACGAATGCGACACGAAAAACAAGTCGATGGACCCCGTCTTCGAGTTCAAGCCGTTCTGCGACTTCCTCGCCTCCTGGATGCCGCCGGGAGTCACGGACAAGGAATACGTCATCGCACAGTACGACGGCGAGATCGCCTACATGGACGCCTGCATCCAGAACCTCCTGGCCGAGATCACGGCCCTCGGACTCGATGACGACAGTCTCATCGTCCTCGACAGCGACCACGGCGAGACGCTCTACGACCACGATTGCTACTTCGACCACCACGGCCTCTATGAGCCGACGCTCAAGGTGCCGCTGATCTTCCGGCTCCCAGGCAAGGTGCCCGCCGGCCTCCGCCTCGGCGGCAACACCCTGCTCCAGGACATCATGCCCACCATCCTCGACCTCATGGGCGTGAAGCAGAAGATCAAGTTCGACGGCGTGAGTCTCTTCCCCGAGATGAAGGGCAAGCGGCGCGTCCCAAGCACCGAGTTCTACCTGACCGAGTGCACGTGGATGCGCAAGCACGGATGGCGGACGCCCGAATGGAAGCTCATCCACGCGATCGAGCCCGACTTCCACTTCAAGCCCGAGGTCGAGCTCTACAACCTCATCGCCGACCCCGAGGAATCGAAAAACCTTGCCACCAAGGAGAAGAAGGTCGTCGAGATGCTCGAAGACCGGATGCACGCATGGATCGCGAAGCGCGAAAAGGAGGTCGGGCGGAAGGCCCCGATCTACACAAACCTGAACTGGAACAGGAACACGCCCTACGCGACGTCACAGCAGGCGTACGACACACTCCACATCGGCAACGTCGGCGCGGCCAAACAGCTTCAGGCGCGCGGGCCCAAAAAGAAGAAGTAGCCCTTCACCGCGGAGACCGCTGAGCAATGTCAATGATCACCGTGATAGGCCGCGGCCACGGCGGCACACGCGCCATCTCCCACACGCTGTCCGAAAGCGGCGTCTACATGGGCGCCAAGCTCAACAGCTCCGGCGACCTCATCCCGCCGGGAGACATGTACGAAGCGTGCCGCGTCATCGGCCAGCACGTCCGCTGGCTCGGCGACTTGCACTGGGATTTCAGCCACCTCTTCGACGGGGAGATCGACCCCGAGTTCGGACGGCTCGTCAACAGCTTCCTCGAAAGCGTCATCGCCAGCAAAGCCGGGCACAAGGGCTGGAAACTGCCCGAGACCATCCTCGCACTCCCGTGGGTCCAGCGGATGTTCCCAGACATCAAGTACATCCATTGGGTGCGCGACCCGCGCGACAGCATCATCGGATCCCACGTCACCGACGACCTCGCCGATTTCAACATCGAGTATCCGAAGACCGACGACGTCCGGCGCCGCCGCGCGATCTCGTGGAAATACCAATACGACCTCCTCAAGGCCACGCCCAGGCCGAAACACTGGATAAAGGTCCGGTTCGAGGACTTCGTGTTGAAGCAGGACGAGACGCTCGCCCGGCTCGAAGATTTCCTGGGCATGAAGCTCGCCAAGATACCCGTCCGCACCGAGCCCATCGGCCGCTGGAAGAAGGACGACGGCGTCAACTACTTCGACTTCCTCGAACCCGCGATGAAAGAACACGGGTACGAGCTATCGCCATCGCGTAATACGCAGTAGAGACGAAAAGGAGAAAGCATGCTACGCGTATGTGTCATCGGAATGGGCCCGATCGGGAACTTGCACGCCGACATCCACAAGGGCGATGAGCTCGCCGAGCTTGTCGGCGTGTGTGACATTGTGAAGGAACGCGCCGACGCCGCGGCCGCGCGCCTCGGCGTGCCCGCATTCTACGACGCGCAGGAAATGCTCGACGCCCTCAAGCCGGACGTCTGCAGCGTCGCCACCGGCGGCTATGAGTACGGCAGCGACCACTACCAGCCGACGATACAGGCGCTCGAGTCCGGCGCCCACGTCCTATGCGAAAAACCGATCTCGAACCTCATCCCCGAGGCCGAGGAGATGGTCGCGAAGGCCGCCGAGAAGAACCTGTGCTTCGGCATCGACCTCAACCATCGCTTCACGCCGGCCGCGCGGCTCGCCAGGAAATGGCTCGACGAGGGCCGCCTCGGACACCTGCTCTTCATCAACATGTCGATGTGGATAATGAACCCGACCGAGAGCTCACCCTACTTCCAGATCAAGGCGCTCCACCCGCACACGGTGGATGTGATGCGCTACTTCTGCGGCGACGTCGAGGCCGTCCAGCTTTTCGCCAACAAGGCGCCCGGCCGGCAGATATGGACCAACTGCCACTTCAGCATGCGGTTCAAGAACGGCGTCGTCGGCGGCCTCACCGGCAGCTACGACATCCAGCGCGGCCACCCGATGGAACGGTGCGAGGTCGCCGGCGTCAACGGCCGGTTCGTCCTCGATGACATGTGGCGCGAACTGACTCTCTACCCGGCGGGGAACCTCGAGAAGACCGTGTACACGAATCCGACGTTCGGCGGGTTCCGCGACTTCAACGATACGTTCGTCGACCGCATCCACACGTTCCTCCGGCAGGTGACCGACGGCGTGAAGCCCGGGGACATCGACGGCTCGGGGGCCGACGGCCTGGCCGCGCAAAAGGTCCTGGCCGCGGCAATCGACTCGCTCGAAAACGAATCTGTCGTCCGCATACGCTAGCAATTCATCCGAACGGATACCGCGCGACGAGTGCGAGGCCGCGGCCTCTACTCGCGGAATCCGTCCAATGAGCCGCCGTGTTTCGTGATGACGCGGGAAATATCCTGGGGCAGTTCGTCGCACGCCGGCATCCAGATCGCGTTCTTCCCCGAGCGCTCCTCCAGTATGCTCCGCAGGAAGTCCGCGCCCGTCGCGTATTCCGGAGCACGCGCACCGTACATGTTCGGCGTCAGGACGATGCCGTCAAAGTGTTCCTGTATCTGGCGGAACGTCGTGAACGGGTGGTGGAAGTCGAAGCCGAGGATACGAATGCCCGACTCGGCCAGCGGCCCAAGGTGGCGGGCGAAATCGCCGCAACAGTGGATGAACACGCCGCCGAATTCGTCCGCGACCCGCTTCAGGTACGGCATGCCGAACTCCACGTAAAGCTCCGCGGAAAGAAGCGGCATCAGGTCCTCCGTGATGGAGACGCCGAACTCGGACGGCAGCCAGAAGTACGGCCAGATGTTGCCATGCACGCGGCCGACCTCGGCCAGCAATTCTCTCACGAACCGGATGCAGTCGTCGCAAACTCGGCCGAGGAACGCGTGGGCCTTGTCCGGTTCGGCGTGCATGGCGATGAGAAGTTCTTCCTGCTTGACGACCATCGCGGCCGTGTTGAGCACGCCCTGGAGGTCGGGCGTCCGGAACAGGATGTCGGTCCGGCCAAGCCGGCCGCAGACCTCGCGAAAGATGTCGAGAGCGAGCCGCGCGTCGGGGTTTTCGCGGGGTTGGATTTCGAGCGCTTCGTCGACCGTCCGCGCGACCGGCTTGATGAAGAATTCGCCGTTGTCCTGACGAACTACCTCGCCGCCCCACGACTTCGCCATCGTCGGCGGACCGAAGTCCGGAAAGAACATCGGCGGAAGGTTCGCGCGGCTCTCATCCCATCCGCGCAGCGATTCGACGGCGCCGTCCGCCATCTGCGCCGGCGCGAGCTGGCGATAGGCGGGGTTGCGAATCGCTCCCACCACGCAAGGCGGACGGTCGCCCGACCAGTAGTTCTTGATGTTCTGCATGAGCTCTCGCTCCCGTGACGCCGAGGCGGTGGTCAGTCCAGGTGAAAGACCTCTTCGAGCGGAGCCATGCTCGTGTCGGCCTTCTTGGCGCCGATGTTCTCGAAGTACGGGGCCATCATCCTCTGCCAGCGCGTGTTGATGTCCTTCTTCTGCATCCCCTCGACCGCCTTCTGGAAGTCAGGCGTCTCGAGGTAGCCGATCAGCAGGCCGTCGTCGCGCAGGAAGAGCGAATAGTTGTGCCACCCGGTCTCCCTCAGTGCGTCGAGCATCTCGGGCCAGACGGCCTCGTGATACTTCTTGTACTCTTCCAGCTTGTCCTTCTTCACCTGAAGCAGAAAACACACTCGCTGCATCGTTCCTCTCCTTCCTCCGCAACACTGCAGGCGCGGGGACTGACGGTCATTGTTTAACGGCGACAGGATTCTACCCGGAAGTCGCAGGAACCTCAACCGATTCTTCGCCCTGGGGAGCCGCACATTGACGATTTCACCACGGGGCCGCTATAATCGCCGACGGCAGAAAGCCCCCGGCCGGCACGCCCGCACACGAATGAGAGACGCTCACAATGAAGGACTCACACGCGAGAATCCTGCGGTCGATCCTCGAACAACCGACCGCGCCGTTCCGCGAGGAACACGTCGCGGCCGAAATCGCCAGGTGGGCCGAACACCGCGGCGTGCCATGTGCACGCGACCGAGCCGGCAACCTGCTCCTGCGCCATCGCCGCGGCCCGGGCCGGCAGGATATCCGCTGGGTTCTTGCCGCCCACATGGACCATCCCGGCTTCGTCATCACCGGCGGCCGGGGCCGGCGGCTCAGGGCGAGGTTCATCGGCTACGTGGAACATCGCTACCTCGTCGGCGCCCGCGTTCGACTCTTCACGGCCGCGGGCGACGTCTGCGCCGCGGTCACGCACGCGACGGGAAGCCCCGAGAGCAGTTGCTACGCCTGCCGGCTCGAACTGGACGAGCCCGCCCCCGTGCCGGCCGGGACGCTCGGAATGTGGGACCTGCCCGCAATGCGTGTCAGGAACAACCGCCTGTCGGGCCGCGCCTGCGACGACCTCGTCGGCGTCGCCGCGGTCCTCTGCGCCTTCGACGAAATCATAGCGACCGGCCGGCCGGCCGACGTGACCGGCCTCTTGACCCGGGCCGAGGAGGCGTGGATGGTGGGAGCGCTCGCGGCCGGCGAAGACCACACGCTCCCGCGTGACCCGACCGTCATCAGCATCGAGACATCGAGAGCCCAGCCGCACGCGCGGCTGGGCGACGGCGTCGTCGTTCGCGTCGGTGACCGGCTCCGCACGTTCGACCCGTCCGTCACCGCGCACCTCGCCGCGGTGGCCGGGGACCTGTCGCGCCGCGGCGAGCATTTTCGCGCGAATCGCCAGCTCATGCCGGGCGGCGTCTGCGAGGCCACCGGCTACTGCCTTGCCGGATACCCGACCGCGGCCGTGTGCCTGCCGCTCGGCAACTATCACAACATGGGCACCGCGAACCGGATTCGGCCCGAGCAGATCGACCTCCGCGATTTCGAATCCCTCGTCACGCTCCTGGCCGCGGCCGCCACCGACAGACGAACGCCCGCGGAGCGGGACGACGCCGCCCACAAGTCAATGAGACGCTACCTTAGAACACACCGCGACTGGCTTCGAGGAACCGGACGGGACAATTTCTTCCGGCCCGCCGACCCCGCACTCCAGGATTGAGCACTGTCCGGCGGCGCCGGCAGTCCGCGTCGGAGGCCTCAGTCGCCGACGGCCACCTTCACGATGACCTTGCGTATCTCCCCGTTGCCGACCAGCGGCGCGTGCGCGTCATCCGGGAAAAAGACGACGAACGAGCCGGGCCCGACGGCGACCCACGCGTCCGGCTTGTCGGCGAAAAACTCGATGTCCTTGTCCCGGTCATAGCCCGAGCCCGGCATGGCGCACAGCGGCCGGCTCTTCCAGCCCATCTCGTCCGTGCCGGCGAGGACCACCTGGATGTCCGCGTACCGGCGGTGCGCCTCCAGCTTCGCCTGCTCGCGCGTGCGGCCGCGGTCCCGGGCCACGATGACGTAGATGCTGTCTCCGTCGATCTCGTGACGGCCCAAAGCCAGCGCCGCGAGGTCAGTCTCCCTGAGGAAGTCGAACGCCCTTGCGAACAAAGCCCCCATCCCGGCGTAACGGCCGGCTTGATCAAGTCGGTCCAGGATCATTCGCATTCTCCCATCGAGTGTTTTCCGCACGAATTGTACCACTGCCCGCCCGGCAATCCAACAGGCGGCCGATCGCTCCGGCGCGAACCGCCGCACAAAACAGCGAGATGATGATGGAAAACCACCCCCACGATTGCTAAACTATCAGGCATGATTAGAGACCATCTTCCGTTGCTGCGCGGCGTCGTTCTGGCCACCCTTCTGCTCTTGGGCGGCGCTTCCCGCGCCGCCGACGTCGAGGCCATCACCCGGCCGAACAACGACGTGACGCTGTCCTTCGTCCGGGCCGGCACGATTGCGGGCGTACACGTCAAGGAAGGCGACTCCGTCAAGGCGGGCCAGGTCCTCGTCCAGCAGGACGACCGGGCCGAGCGGGCTCAGCTCGAACAGCTCGAGGCGCAGGCCAAAGACGAAACGCGCATCAGGGCGGCCGAGGCGCAGCTCGCCCAGAAAGACGAAGACTACAAGAAGCTCGAAGAACTCGGCAAGCAGGGAGCGGTCAAGCAGTGGGACGTGGCGCACGCGAAGCTCGACGTGACCATCGCCGACCTCTCCCTGACGCTGGCCCGGTTCGAACACGAACAGAACAGGCGGAAATACGAAGAGGCGCGGCTGCACGTCGAGCGGATGCGCATCCTGAGCCCCATCGCCGGCAAAGTGGAAAAGATACTCGTGGAACAAGGCGAAGCCGCGAACTCGCTGGAACCCGTCATTCGCATCGTGAGGATCGATCCGCTGCGCATCGACGCGCCCGTGCCGCGAGACCAGGCCGCGGGACTTCACATCGGCCAGGACGCTTGCGTGATATTCGACGGAAACGATTCGCCGGCGACCGGCAAGATAACGTTCATCGCGGCCGAGGCCGACGCCGCGAGCAACACCCTGACCGTCCGCGTCGAACTGCCGAACAAGAACGACCGACGCGCGGGCGAACACGTCAAAGTCAGGTTCACCCCGGCCACAGACAAAAGGAGCAAGTGATGGGAAAAGACCGAGCAGATTCGCCGGGCGAGAAACCCATCGAGGAACAGGCCCGGGAGCAGACCGGCCAGCAACAGGTCCGCATCCGGATTGATGAGCAGACTCTCCAGACCTCGTACGCCAACGCCTTCCGCACGAACGGCACGGCCGAGGAAGTCATCCTGGACTTCGGGCTCAACCTCGTCGAATCCATGCCCCAGGGCGAGCAACCCCAGGTCGTCTTTCGCCTGAACCAGCGCGTCGTCATGAACTACTACTCCGCGAAGCGGCTTGCTCTGGCCCTCGGCCAGGCGGTCCGGCGCCACGAGGAGCAGTTCGGCGAAATCGAACTCGACATGAGCAAGCGGCGCAAGGCCGGCAAGTAGCTTGCGCTTTGGCGGAGGGTCGCGGCCGATGACGGTGGACCGTACGCAAGCCGAGCAGGGGCCCCCGCAGGGCGAACGCACCACGGCGGCCGGGATGCTCGAGGAACTCAAGCGCTTCGAAGGCACACCCGAGAAATTCCTGACCGGCCTCCTTGCGCTCCAATGCCGCGTCGGAGACGCCGCCGCCGCCGCCGTCTTCCGGCTCGGCTCCGAAGGTCGGCCCGAGTTCCTGGCCGCATGGCCGCCGCCCGCCCAAGGCACCCCGCCTCCGCCGTGGCTCGCCCACGCGGTGGAGCTTGCGCCGCAGGTCATCGCCTCCGGCAAGACGACGGCAAGGGCCCTCCACGCCGGAGACGACCTCTACGGCCAGAAGGCAAAACGCCATCTCGTCGTCGTCCCCCTGGCGGCCGGCGGCGGATTCCGGGGCGTCGCCGCATTTATCGTCGAACAACAGGACCAGGCGCTCGTCGCGGCGTCCTGCGAACGGCTCGAACTGACCGCCGGCTTCGCCGGCCTCTACGAAACGCGCCTCGCTCTGCAGAGCCGCGAGAATGACCTCCAGCGGCTTCGCACGGCGATGGAGGTGCTCGCCGCCGTCAACAGCCACGAGCGCTTCATGGCCGCCGCGATGGCGCTCTGCAACGAGGCGGCGTCGCGATGGGGGTGCGACCGCGTCGGCCTCGGCATCCTGAAGGGCCGATACGTCCAGCTTCGAGCGATGAACCACACCGAGCAATTCAGCCGCAAGATGAAGCTGGTGCAGGACACAGAAGCGGCGATGGAGGAATGCCTCGACCAGGACGCCGAGGTCGTGTGCCCGGCGGACCCGGACTCCACCTTCGTGTGCCGCGCCGCGGCCGAACTGTCGAGGCGCCACGGCCCGACCGCCATCGTGAGTCTGCCGCTTCGGGCGCAGGGCGAGGTCAAGGGCGTGCTCCTCCTCGAGCGGCCCGTGGACCGGCCGTTCGAACTGGCCGAAGTCGAGGCGCTGCGCCTGACTTGCGAGCTGTGCACCGCGCACATCCTGACGCTCCACGAACACGACCGGTGGGTCGGCGCGAAAGCCGCTCACGCGGCCCGCAAGTGCATGGCCGCGGCGGTCGGGCCGAAACACACGTGGAAGAAGGTCATCGCGCTGCTTGTCCCCGCGGCCGCCCTCTTCCTCCCCGTGGCGACAGACAACTACACCGTCAACGCCACCTTCGTCCTCGAGGCCGTCGACCGCCGGGTCGTCTCGGCCCCGTTCGACGGCGAGCTCGGCAACGTGCTCGTCGAGCCCGACGACGAGGTGGTCGCCGAAAAGACCGTTCTGGGCAAACTGCGGGCCGAAGAGCTTCGTTTGGAACTGGCCGCCGCGAAGGCGCGATACAGGGCCCACATGACACAGGCGGACGCGGCGATGAAGGAGGACAAGCGCGCCGACGCGCAGATCGCCCGGGCCCAGGCCGACCAGGCCGGGGAAGAGGCCCGCCTGCTCGAGCACAAGATCGCCCAGGCAACGCTCGTCGCGCCCATCAGCGGCAAGGTCATAAGCAGTGACCTCAAGCCGCACGTCGGGGCCAGCATCAAAGCGGGCGACCCGCTGTTTCAGATTGCGCCCGTGGAAAACGTCCGGGCCGAGCTCGCCATACCCGAGGACGAAATCGCCGAGGTCGTCGGACACGAGGGAGAACTCAAGGGCGAGCTTTCCGCGACGACGCGTCCCGGCCGTCGGTTCGAGTTCGTCGTCGGCCGCATCAACCCCGTCGCCGAGGTGGTCCAGAAGCAGAACGTGTTCAAGGCGCGGGCTGGCCTTGTGACAAAAGAGGCCTGGCTGCGGCCCGGGATGACGGGCGTCGCGAAAATCCACGTCGGCCGGCGCCGCTACGCCTGGCTGTGGACCCGGCGCCTCGTCAACTGGCTGCGAATGAAACTCTGGCTGTAAGCAAGAGGAAACTGCCGTGCCGGTCGATCGGCCAACGTTCAGCGAATCATGGTATCGTGTCTCCGGCGTTCGGCCGCGGCTGAGGTCCACCGTCCAGGTACACCGCCAGCACTTCCGGGGCGAGATGTGGCACGTCCTCCAGGACCCCGCCAGCAACCAGTTCTTCCGCCTGAGCGACGCCGCATACCAGTTCGTCGCACTGCTCGACGGCCGGCGGACCGTGGCCGATGCGTGGGCCGTGTGCAACGAACACCTCGGCGACAGCGCCCCGACACAGGGCGAGGCGATCCAGCTCCTCGGCCAGCTCCACACGTCGAACCTGCTCCACGCCGAGCTCTCGCCGGACACCGAGAGTCTCTTCCGCCGCTACCGGAAGCGCGTCACCCGCGAGGTCCAGGGATACCCGATGAACCTGTTGTTCATCCGGATTCCGCTTCTCGACCCCGACGTCTTTCTCGACCGCTGGGTCGGGATGCTGGGCCGCGCGTTCAGCCGCACCGGGCTGGTCGTCTGGGCGGCCCTGATGTGCGTCGGGCTCTATTCGCTCGCGGGCCGGGGCGCCGACCTCGTGAACCGCGCGTCCGGCATCCTCAACCCCGACAACCTGCCGCTTCTCTACCTCGGCCTGGTGCTCGTCAAGGTCCTGCACGAGTTCAGCCACGCCTTCGCATGCAAGAAGTTCGGCCGCGCCGCCGGCACGGGCGGCGAGGTCCACGTGATGGGCATAATGTTCCTCGTGTTCACCCCCCTGCCCTACATCGACGCATCGAGCGCCTGGGCGTTCCGGCGCAAGTGGCACCGCGTTCTGGTCGGCACCTCCGGAATGATGGCCGAGCTGGCCGTCGCGGCCGGCGCCGCCGTCGTGTGGTCGCGTACGGCGCCCGGCCACCCGCTGAACGCGCTCGCGTACAACATGATGTTCATCGCCGGCGTCTCGACCATCCTGTTCAACGGCAACCCCCTGCTCCGTTACGACGGCTACTACATCCTGTCGGACCTGCTTGAAATCCCCAACCTGGCTCAGCGAAGCAAGGGGTACGTCTACTACCTGATCCGGCGATACGCGTGGGGCGTCCGCCGCGCACGAACCACGGCCCATACGAAAGGCGAGCGGGGCTGGCTGGCCTTCTATGCGGTGGCCTCGACTCTCTACCGCGTCTTCATCTGCGTCGCCATCCTGATGTTCATAGCCAAGCGGCTCTTCTTCGTCGGCGTCATTCTCGCGGTCCTGGCCGTGTTCACATGGGTCCTCGTCCCGCTGGGCAAGTTCATCCACTACCTGGGGACGAGCGGCGAGCTCGAACGGACTCGGCCGCGCGCCGTCTGGTCCACCCTCGCCGTCGCGGTCGCCATCATCGTGTGCTTCGGCCTGGTCCAGGCGCCCGACCGTTACCGCTTCGAGGGCGTGGTGGAGCCCGTGGGCCTGGCCTTTGTTCACGCAGGCGCCGACGGCTTCGTCGAGAAGATAGTCACGCCCTCCGGAGAACACGTCGAGCAGGGCGACGTTCTGCTTGTGGCCACAAGCCCGGACCTCGAGACCAGGGCCGCGCAGCTGCGCCTAGAGCTACGGCGCCTCGAGGTCAAGAAACACCTGGTCCAGAGCGAGGACGATCCGGCAGGCGTTCAGATCGTGTCGGAAGAGATCGCGGCGATTCGCGAGCAGTTGCAACACGCCGAGGACGACCTGGCCGCTCTCACGCTTCGGGCCACACAGGCGGGGCAGTGGATCGCGCCCGACGTCGAGTACCTCAGAGGCGCCTACCTGCACCGCGGCCAGAAGGTGGGGCGGATCGCCAGCGTCGATGACCTCATCATCCGCGCCGTATCCGGCCAGGACAGCGCCGGCCCGTTCCACGACCAGATCACGGCGAAACGAAACGACAGGGTGCGCCGCGTCGAACTGCGCGTGAAAGGCCGGCCGGACCTCGCGTTCACCGGCCGCATCGACAGCATCCTGGATGCGGGGACGGAACAACTGCCCTCGGAGGCGCTCGGCTACGCCGCCGGCGGGTCCGTCGAAACCGAGCTCGAAGATACGAAGGGCCTGAAGGCGGCCGAGCGTTTCTTCGAGATCAGGATACGCCCCGACACGAGCCGCGGCCTCCTGAGCGGCCAGCTCGTCGTCATCCGCGCCGAACTGACCGCCAAGCCGCTCGCAGTCCAGTGGTATCAGTCCGTTCTCCGGCTCCTCCAGCGGCGGTTCCGAATCTGACACGAAGGGAAGTCCGCTTGGCGCCCGCCACGACAACCAATCGAGTGCCGAGCACGACCTGGCGGATGCTCGCGCGGCCCACCCGCGGCGAGGAGCTTCCCAAGGGCGCCGACGCCGTATGGAACGTCGCCGCCGGCTACGCCGCGCGGCTCAGGCCGCGCCAGCGGGACGTGCTCCGGCGCGCCGAGGCCGTGGTCGCGCTCGAAAAGCAGTTCGAACACCTCGCCGACGCTCGGCTCCGGGAGCAGGCGCAGGAACTTCGCGACGTGTTTCGCGTCGGCCGCGAAACCCCGGACGTGCTGGCGCGCGCGTTCGCCCTTGTCCGCGAGGTCGCCCGGCGGCAGATCGACGAGAAACCGTTCCCCGTGCAGGTCGCCGGCGCCTTCGCGATCGAAGCCGGCGGCATCGTCGAGATGGCGACCGGCGAAGGCAAGACCCTCGCCGCGACGATGCCGGCGACCATCGCCGGATGGCGCGGCCTGGGTTGCCACGTCATCACGGTCAACGACTACCTAGCCCGCCGCGACGCCGAGTGGATGGGCCGCATCTACGGGTTCTGCGGCCTGAGCGTCGCACACATCGAGCAGGAGATGCCGCCCGTCGAGCGCCGCAAGGCCTACGGCGCCGACATCACCTACTGCACAAACAAGGAGGTCACCGCCGACTTCCTCCGCGACCGCCTCGCACTGGGCCGGCTCGGCAACCTCTCGGCCGCGCTCCTCGCCAAAATCGTCGACGGAAGCGGCCGCGGCACCGACCGCGTCGTCCAGCGCGGCCTGCACTGCGCCATCGTCGACGAGGCCGACTCCGTTCTCATCGACGAGGCCGTGACGCCGCTCATCATCTCGGGCGACGCCCCAAACCCGGAGCAGGTCGAAGCGTTCCGTCAGGCGTCCTCGTTCGCCTCCGAACTCGAGACGCCGCGCGACTATCGCGTCAACCACCGCCACCGCGAGGTCGACCTGACGCCGCAGGGGAAGAATCGCCTCGGCGAACTCACCGAACACCTGGGAGGGATATGGAGCGGCGCACGCCGGCGCGAGGAGCTCGTCCTCCAGGCCCTCACCGCCCACGAGTTCTACGTGCGCGACAAGCAATACGTGGTGGACGACAACAAGGTCGTCATCGTCGACGAGTTCACCGGCCGGCTCATGCCCGACCGGACCTGGCGCGACGGCCTGCACCAGGCCATTGAGGCCAAGGAGACTATCGAAGTCAACGCGCCGAAGGACACCTACGCCCGCGTCAGCTTCCAGCGGTTCTTCCGGATGTACCGCAAACTCTCGGGGATGACCGGCACGGCCGACGAGGCGTGGCGCGAGTTCTGGCAGATTTATCGCCTGCCCGTCGTCGTCATCCCGACAAACCGGCCGTGCATCCGGAAGGAACTGCCCGACCGGGTCTTTGCGACCGAGGCGGCGAAGTGGAGTGCCGTCGTCAACGAAATAGAGACGCTCCACCGGAGCGGCCGGCCGCTCCTCGTCGGCACACGGAGCGTCCGCGCAAGCGAACATCTCAGCGGACTGCTCGCCGCGGAAGGCCTCGACCACGAGGTGTTGAACGCCGTCCGCCACGCCGAGGAAGCGCGGATCGTCGCCAGCGCGGGCGTACGCGACAAGATAACGGTCGCCACCAACATGGCCGGCCGCGGCACGGACATCAAACTGGGCAGTAGCGTCACGCAACCCGGCGGACTGCACGTCATCGCGACCGAACGACACGAGACCGGCCGGATCGACCGTCAGCTCTTCGGCCGGTCCGCGCGCCAGGGCGACCCCGGCAGCGCCCAGGCGATCGTCTGCCTGGACGACGAACTCATGCGCCGGCACGCGCCGCACATGTCGGCGGCGCTCAGGCGCCGACACGCAGGAACGAACGGCGAGATATCGTCGCGGTTCACCCGCCTGCTCTTCGATCTGGCCCAGCGCCGAGCCGAGCGCCTCGCTCTGCGGCAGCGCAAGGGCGTGCTCCGCACCGACGACTGGCTCGACGAATACCTCGGTTTCGCCGGCGGTGGGCACTGAGAACCGCCGCCGCTTCCGCCTCCCCGGTGACTTCACGTCTCAGAGAAAACCGTCCGAACAACTTCCGATGGCTCCAACTCACGGACAGAGGCATCCATCACGGCGACATCTCCGCCCCTCGGGGCGCAGCGTCGGGGGTCCGTGGCCCCGGTGAAGATCGCCACGGTCCGCCGCCCGAACGACGCGGCCAGGTGCAGGACGCCGGAATCATTGCCCACGACGGCGGCCGCGCCGGACAAAAGCCCGCAGGCCGCGCCCAGCGGACCGCCCGACATGACCACGGCGCCGGCATCCGCGACCTCGCGGCACAGCGCCGCCTCGGACTCCCCACCCATCACGACGACTTGCATCCCCTTCCCCGCCAGTCGGCGGGCCACCTCGGCGAAGCGCGCCTTCGGCCACTGCTTCGCCGGCCAGCCCGCGCCCGGAGCCAGCACGGCGACCGGGCGCGACGCGTCCAGTCCTATCTCATCGCAGACATCCCGGAAACTTCTCGTGGGCTTCGGCGACCGCAGCTGGCCGGGAGGCTCCTGCTCCCCCAGAAGCGGCCCAACAACACGGAACGGCCGCTCCGAAAGATGGGCTCCCGGTCGGTCCGCATCGAGCACGTTGCGCGAATACAGCCAACCAAGTTCTCCGCCCTCGAACCCCAACGACCAGCCGGGCCGGATAAGAAACGTGAACAGGGCCGAATAGCGGTTGCCGGTCAGATCGACCGCAATGTCGAAACCGCTCCGGCGAAGGCCCGCGGCTTTCCGGAACAGGCCGGGCCACGTCACCCGCTCGCGGCGCCGGTCGCTCGTCACCTCCGGGGCCGCGACGATGCGGTCCGGTGGGACAAGCCCGTTCCACAGGTCAACCGTCTGCGGCTTCGTGACGACCGTGATTTCACTCGCAGGCCATGCCCGGGCCAGAAGCGGGACGACCTGCGAGGCCCAGAATGTGTCGCCGATCCAGTGGCAAGCCACGACGACGATGCGGCCGGACGCGGCGGCGGGCGGGTCGGATCGGAAATATCCGAGCCGCGCCCACAGACGGGCGGCGGGCCAGCCCGCGCGTGTCGCACCTGCCGCGAGTTTTTGAACACAATTCATCCGCCGGACGTCCTCCTGCGCGGCGCGCTGCGCTTTTCGTTCACCACGTCGGGGCGGTTAAACGTCGGCTCGTCCCCTCCGCCCAGAATGTGGTCCACGGCCTCGACGCCCTGCATGAAACTGTGGTCCATGTTCCCGACCTCGTACTTCCACGCGCCGAACCTGCCGCGCGATAACACGCCCGCGGCCTCGAGCCGCGGCAGTATCGAGGCGAGAACATCGTCCCGGCGCACGGTCGGGACCGGATATGAGTGCGGCACGAACATCGACCAGCGCGACGCGACCGTGGCGTCGTCCGGCACGAGGCCGGCGTCGTGCGCGGAAGCCAGCGTCCGCCTCCACAGCTCCGGCTCGTCGGTCCCAGGCGGCGTCTGCACTTCAAACATCAGGGACCAGAACCGCGACGCATCCGGCACGTTCTGCGGCGAATAGTTCGAGAACACGGTGACGCGGTAGAACGGGCAGTCGGGGTCGGCAAAATAAATCCAGCACTTCGTGCGGAGCAGTTCGGGCGGGCGGCCCTCGAGCCCGAGGCCGAGGATGCAAGCGCTTGTCGCATCGAGCGCGGGCTCGTCGAACCCGGCCAGGCGCGCCAGTCTCGTCAGCGGCATTGTGCTGATGAGCCGATCATAGCGGAGTTCGTCACCGGCGCCGGTGCGGCACGTCTTCGCGCAGACATCGACCGCGACGATTTCGGTGTTGAGGCGCAGGTTTTCAGCCGGCAGCTTGTCGGTGATGCCGCGCCAGATCGCGCCGGTCCCGCCCTTGCGCGGGAAGACAAACGTGTTGTTCGGGCCCCAGGACACGTCGTCGCGGCCGAGGCGGATGTTCTCCGCGACGCGGCCGACGTCGGGGACGGCGACGCGCTCGCCTATCCAGCGCCAGTCCATCTTCTCCGGCGGGCGGCCCCAGACCTTCGTGTTGTATGGCCGCATGAAGTGGCGCGCGATGCCGGGTCCGAATGTCGCGTCGATCCACTCGCCGAAGTTCCCGGGCTTCTCTGCGGCGTCCTTCGCGGCGCGCAGGCCGGCCAGGCATTCGTCGCGGACCGTCTCCGGCAGGCGGTGGATGTTGTACTGGAACGGATAGGGAACGTAGCGGCCGAGCAGGTGTATCCACGCCTCGCGCTCGTGCTCGATGAAGTCGCCCGCGAGCGCGTCATCGACGACGGACGAGAAAAGGTCGTAGTGCGAGAACATCACGTGCCCGCCGACGTCCCACGTAAACCCGGCGGAGTCCGCGAACGAGGCGGCGAGTCCGCCCGGCTGGGGTTCGCGTTCGACGAGCAGCCAGTCGGCGTGCCCGGCCTGGTTCAGCCGCCACGCAGCGCCCAGGCCGCAAGGCCCGGCGCCGATGACAAGAATTCGCTCACAACTTCCGTTCATCACGGCGTCCTTTCATGCGTGTTCGGCGTCACCGCCCGTCGCGCCCGAAGATGCTCGTCTACAATGGTCTCGAGTTCCGCGACACGATGTTCCCATGTATGTTCCGCCGCCGCGGCCCTCCTGCGCGCCCGCAGTTCAGGCGTGTCCACTTCGAGCGCCCGGCGACAGGCACATGTGAACCCGTCCGGTCCTTCCTCTTCGGGCGCCACCTCGAGCAGACCGGGAAACCGCCGGGTCTGAGGCAGTTCGGTCGTCACCACGGGCAGGCCGGTGGCGAGGTATTCATATAGCTTGATGCAATCGCGGGCGCGGCTCCATTCGGAAACCCGGAACGGGAGGATGAGAGCGTCGGCCCCGGCCGCGTAGCGGGGCAGGTCCGCGTATGCCCTGACGCCGGGCATGTGGCACCGTGGGACAGCCGCGAGTTTCTGTGCGACCGCTTGGTCGCGGCACGGGCCGATCAACACCCACGAGGCCTCGGGCAGTGTGTGCGCAGCTCTTCGGATTGCATCGACGTCGATGCAACCGTCGATGCCGCCGAAGTAGAGGAACCGCGGGCGCGGCATGCGCTTCAGGTCGTCCGGCGCGTCCGCGGCGCTCACGCCCTGCCAGTCCTCGGGCGTGCATGCGTTGGGGAGCGACCTCGGCTTGGCGCCGAGGGCGGCGAACCGCCGCTCGCACGCATCCGAGACTGCGAGCACAATATCGGCGCGGTGCGCGAGCTCGGCTTCGGCGTAGTCGATCAGCGATGCCCGGTTGCCGGGCAGGTGGCGCCAGTCGTCGTCGCTGTCATAGATGACGATGTCTGCTCCCAGTTCAGTGCCGAGCCGGAAGACCGCCGGGGTGTCGATGCTGACGACGAGCGGCCGTTCGTGGTTTCGCCACGACTTGAGCAGCGCGGTGAGCCGCCGCCGCCAGTACCACTGGCTCAGGAGACTTGGCCAGAGGAAATTGCGGCCACACGCGCCGCCGGGCAGGTCAACGGTCCACAGGTTCTCCTGAACCTGCGCAAGACGTATGCGGACGGATGGATGCCGCAGTCCGCTCTCGGGCGGATTTATCCAGAGGGCCCTGTGCCGCCGCGCCAACCGCTCCATCAGGTGATGCATGCGGCGGCGCGGTTCGTCCCACCGGACATCCGAGAACGCGACCCAGTCCAGAGCGCCGGGGCTTTTCCGTGCGGCATTCATGTTTGCAACCGACTTCATCGGCACCTCGTCCATCAACAAAACGACAGCACCTCGTCCGCTATGCGGGCGGGGTCGATCTTGTTTCGAGTGGCCGCACGTGTCGTATCGCGCGTCGCTCCGGTCACGCCTTCGACGAGCATGCGTTCGGCCGCCTGCAGAAGGCCGCCGATATCAAGATACGGGACGACGAATCCGTTTTTCCCGTCGTCGATCATTTCCTTCATGCCGCCGGTGTCAAACGTCACCGCTGGCAGGCCGCAAGAGCACGCCTCGAGAACGGCCATCCCGTAGTTCTCGAGCAGGGTCGGAGAAAGGCAAAAAGTGCATGCCTTCAGCACCGACACGTTCCGTGCCCACTCGACATGTCCGGGGGCGTAGAGTCTCACGTTCGCCGGGGCCCGGCGCAGGTCGGCCGACTGCTCGACGCCGACGTGGCCCGAAAGATAGAAGCCGATGGGAGGGGAGCACGA
>Ga0180436_10002321_pt1 | contig 18146 bp, 30 predicted proteins | sample SS_ome_2_FD_132434 | JGI IMG/M metagenome (GOLD analysis project Ga0180436, IMG submission 132434) | Hypersaline lake sediment archaeal communities from the Salton Sea, California, USA - SS_3_S_2 metaG | ecosystem: Environmental > Aquatic > Non-marine Saline and Alkaline > Hypersaline >...
CCCGGCCGCGATCGGGTGCGACGGCAGTGCCTCGTGCAGGGTACGGAAGTTGTCGGCGCGTTGGCCGTCGGCGAACAGGCTTAGGACGCCCCCCGCGGGGCCCTGGCGCAGGTAGAGGAAGCCGCCCACCGCAACGATGACGAGCAGCGCGGTGAGGACCGCCGCGGCGATGACGATGCGGCGCAAGATGCGAGCCACGGCGGTCCTCTCGGGAACACGACGCCCTCGACGGGCGACCGCACCCGCGATGCTACGCGCCCCCGTGCCGGGGCGCTACGTGTGGACGTCCCCGGTGGCCGTCCCTGGCCCGGCGGCGGTGGTGGTCCAGCCAACCGACGTCGCCACGGCGGCGACGCCGCCTGGTCATACCTCGTTCCGCGGGTAACGCCGCCGGATCTCGGCCACCGACCAGCGCACCAGCTCCTCGAGGATCCGCAGGTCGACGTCGGCGAGGCGCTTGAGGTAGAGACAGCCCTTGCCCGTCTTGTGCTTACCGAGGCGCGCGAGCAGATCGCGGGTGGTATCGCCCTCGAACCCCGGGGCGAGGTAGAGCGTCAGTTGCCGCTTGCCCGACGCGAACCCGACCACGGCGGCGTCGCCCTCGTGGCCGCTGGCGTAGCGGTAGTGGTAGCGATCGAACCCGACGATGCTGGGTCCCCACATCACCGGCTCGCAGCCGGAGACGCGGGTCATCAGCTCGACCAGCGCCTCGCAGTCGACGCGCCGGGCATCGTCCTCGATCGCGGCGAGGTGGTCGCGCACCGCGACGTCGGTCGGTTTCGTCTTGAGCTCGGCCATCTCTCCTCCGTGCCGGCCCACGGTGCGGCGGGCGCGGTGGGACAGCCTAGCCCGCGAGCAACCATGCCTCGGCGATCCAGGCTCGCACCGCGGCGTCGATCTCGTCGACCTCCCTCAGCTCGAGGTGGTGGGTGAAGCGACCCGGCCGCGGCGTCGACCGCTGCACGCACGACCTCGAAGAGTTGGCGCGATGCGGGGCGGCCGGCGAAGAACGTGTCGAGGTCGGCCGGCGTGGCAGCCATCAGCGCGTCATGCCCCTGGGCGCCCCCTGGATCCACCGCCGGCCCGCCGCCGACGCCTCGACGATCTGCTCGAGCCGCCGCAGCCGGGTCTCCTCGCGCTTCGCGGCCAGGATCCAGCCGATCGCCATGCGCCGGTACGAACGCGACTGCGCCTGGAAGAACGCCCAGGCTGCCCGATCGCGCTCTCGGAAGGCGACGGCGTAGGGCTCGGGCAGCTCCTCCGGCCTGTCCTGGACGCTGGGCTCGTCCGCGTCCGCCTTGCGCGCCTCGTGCGCGGCGATCCCGGCCGGCCGCATCCGGCCCTCGGCCGTCAGGGCCTCCACCCGGGCGAGGTTCACCCGGCTCCATGTGCTGCCGCGGCGGCGCGGCGTGAAGCGGATGGCGTAGCGCTCGGCGTCCACGCTCCGGCGGAGTCCGTCGATCCAGCCGAAGCACAGGGCCTCGTCAACGGACTCGGGCCAGGTCATGGAGGGCGTGCCGGTGCCGCGCTTGTGGTAACCGACCCACAGCTCGTCGGCGCCGGCGTGGTGGGCCTCGAGCCAGTCGCGGAAGGCGGCCGACGATGGGAAGTACACGGGGTCCATGGTGGTGTTCCATCGTAGGCCGGACGGGGTCGGCGGCGGGCGGGTCGGTGGTCGGGGCCGCCGTGGGAACGCGGCGTTCCGGACGTTCGTCAGACCCCGGCCCATCCGAAGCGGGCGGCCACCGCATCGGCGACCTCGTCCGCGGTGCGACCGCCGTCGACCGTGAGCCGGCCCAGGCCCAGGGCGTCCGTCTCCGCGGTCACCCACGCTGCGAATCGGACGTCGCGCTCCATCCAGTTCTCGAACGCGCGCTCGGGATCGTCGCTCGAGGCCACGATGTCCCACGCCCACGCGCGCTCCCGGTAGTGCCGGCGCTGGAAACCCGGGGCGGCAAGGAGCCACAGCGCGCGCTCGCTACGCAGCGCGACCCCGGCCACCTCGGCCGGCAGCAGCGCCGTTCCCTCGACCAGCAGCGGCCGCGTCCCCGCTCGCGCCGCGACGTCCTCCAGGACCATCCCGAGGTGCTCGCGGTAGCAGGCGATCGCATCGTTCAGGATGTCGTCCACCGGCTGCAGCCAGCGCTCGTTCGGCGACGCGGCGAGCCACCGCACCAGGGCAGGCTGGTGCAGCGGATCGAGGCGCCGCGCGTGTTCCTGGAACGCTTCGTCGACGCGGTAGACGTCGAGGTCGTAGCGACGCGCGAGGATCCCGGCGACCGTGCTCTTGCCGGCGCACGGCGAGCCGCCGAGCCAGTAGCTGCCGGTCGCGGCCCTCACGAGGTCGGGGGCGTCGAGCGCATCTTCGTGGGCTTCTTCGGCTTCGGCTCGGGCAGCTCCGCGGCCGTGCGCTGCAGCAGCGCCGCCAGCAGCGCACGGTCGTCGAGCTCGTCGGCGAGCAGCAGGTACGGCTTGGCGCCGGGGTAGGGCGGCGCCTCCACCACCCGCGCGAGCAGCGCCCGACCGCCGTCCGTGGGCTTGAGGAACGCCTGGTCGTCGCACAGCAGCCCCACCACCTTGTCGCCGAGGTAGAGGGCGTACTCGCCGAACATGCGGCGCACGCGGACGTCGCCGGCTTCCTCCGCCTGCTCGACCACGAAGGTCGCGAAACCGGGATCGGTGGCCATGCGGCAGGGTAGCGCGGGCGATCAGCGTGCGTCGGCGATTCCCAGGCGCTCGCGTAGGAATGCCGTCTGACTCGCCGCGAACGTGTGGGCGAGCGGCACGTCGGGCGCCATCATGTCGAACCCGTGTGGGGCACCCTCGACCTCGAGCACCTCCACCGCGACCCCCGCCCCCTCCAGGCGCTCGGCGTATGCCCGACCCTCGTCCCAGAAGAGGTCGAGGTCGCCCACGCCGATCCACGCGGGCGGCAGCCCGCGCAGGTTCGCGCACCGCGCGGCGGCGGCGTAGGCGGGACGTTCGGGCGCCCCCGGCGCACCGCCCAAGTACGCCGACCACCCCGCGCGGTTGCTGCGGTTGTGCCACACGAGGTGGCCGGCGCCGTCGAGCTCGCGTCGGGCCGCCGTGCGGTCGTCCAGCATGGGGTAGAGGAGCAGCTGCGCCGAAGGTTGGGGGCCGCCCTCGTCGCGCAGGCGCTGCGCCAGGCTGGCCGCCAGGCCACCCCCAGCGCTGGCGCCGCCCACGGCGACGCGCGCCGGATCGATGCCGAACGCCTCGGCCTCGCCCTGCAGCCACCCCCAAGCGGCGTGGGCGTCGTCGAGCGCGGCCGGGAACGGGTGCTCGGGGGCGAGACGGTAGTCGACCGACACCACGGTGAGCCCGAGTTCGCGCGCGAAGGCGCCACAGCGGCCGTCGTCCATGGCCGGCGCGCCCACGATCAGGCCGCCCCCGTGGAGCCACAGCAGGGCCGCGCCCGACGCCTCGCCGAGCGGCCGGTAGACGCGGAGGCGGACGCCGGCATCGGCGTGCTCACGCACGTCGACGCCGGGACCCGCCGACGTCCTCGTGGCACGGATCGCGAGCCGCCACAGCGGCAGCGCCCAGCGCCAGTGGAACGGCAGCGCGGCGAGGGGCGCGCGCCGCAGGTCGGGGTGGAGCGGGCCGGCGCGGGTGCGGCGATCGGGATCGGGAACGACCTTGGCCATCTGGAACCCCTACCGCGCGTCCGCGCGGACGACGCGATGGCCGGCATCGGCGAGCGCGCCGAGCGCGGCGTCGAGCGCGGCCTCGCGCACGAGCAGGACGTCGGTGTCGAAGGTGGAGAGCGCGAAGACGGACACGCCCGCGGCGGCCAGCGGCCCCAGCAGCGACAGCAGAACGCCGGTGAGCGCGAAGTCGAGCGGCCCGGCGACTCGGAGGGCACGCCACCCGGTCTCCACCCGCACGCCCGGGGGGACGACCTCGGCGCGGCAGACGACCGAGGTCTCCTCCGGCGTCCGGGTGACGGACGCGAAGACCTCGCCGTCGAGCCAGTGCGGCGCTGCCGCGCCGCCAGGGAGGCGGCACACGGACAAGACGTCGGGCAGCACGGTCAGGTCGAGCGTCGATCGTGCGCCACGCGCGCACGCCGACCTCACGCTGCGCCGCCTGCAACGCACGTCGCACACGAAGTCCGCCCGGCGTGATCCCGCATGCTGCGGAGCATACCGGCCGGCCCCACGACCCGTGCCCCCCGTGGGGACTCTTGACGCACCGGGACAAATGTCCTACCCTCGCCGGACCCAGAGCCATCGGCGCGCTCGACCCGGAGGCGCGACCGACCTTGCCCTCGAGGCGCCGCCGCCGAGCCGCTCAGGTGGGGCCGGCGCCGCCCTCGCGCGGACCGCGCGCGCGGCGCCGGCGGGTGGGCAGGCCGGCGCCAACTCGCGTCGCCGGCCACGCGTCCGACGCTCGCGAGACCGCCACGCACGAGGAGACGACATGCCGAAGTTCCTGTTTCGCGGTTCGTACAGCCAAGAGGGCATCAAGGGCGTGAAGAAGGAGGGTGGCTCGGCCCGCAGGGACGTGGCCGCTGGGCTCGCCGAAGGCTGCGGTGGCCGCCTCGAGACGTTCCACTTCGCGTTCGGGGCCCACGACTTCTACGCGATCGCCGACCTCCCGGACAACGCCGCCGCGATCGCGCTGGCGGCCACGATCGGTGGCTCCGGCGCCATGAGCTCCTTCGAGACCGTGCCGCTCGTCACGCCCGCGGAAGCGGACGAGGCCGCCCGCCGCAGCGTGACCTACCGGCCGCCGGGCGGCTGACCTCGGACTGCCGTGGGCCCGGCCTCGCCGCGCGGGCCCACGGCGTCACCAGAGGCGGCCCCCATGTGGCCGCCCCGCACCTGCGCGACGACCGCCCCGCACAGGGCCTCGACGGTCGAGTTCGCGTCGAGCCGCAGCACGGGGCACGGCAGCCGCGTCATCCAGTGCTCGTGGAGGTCGCGGCTGCGCACGGGCGCCCGCCCGTGGTCGTAGCTGCGCGCCCACTCGAGGAACGCGACGTGCGCCGCATGCATGTCGCCGCTGGGCAGGATGCGCGGCCCGTAGCGCGCGCGTTCCCGCTCGACCAGCCGCGCCATGCGCACCTCGGGATCGAGGACCAGGAACACGGCCAGCGTGAAGCGCGGGACCAGCGGGTCGCCCCAGCTGCAGAGCGAGCCGGAGAGCACCCAGTCGGCCTGGGCCTCGACGTCGCGCTCGATCGCCGCGACGCGCTCGGCGGGGTCGTGCTTGGTCGTGAACGGCGGGTCGGTCGGGACCCAGTAGTAGGTGTCGGTGTCGAGGAGCCTCGCCCCCAGGGCCCTCGCGACAGCGGTGCCCAGCGTGGTGGTGCCCGAGCCCGAGGCGCCGAAGACGTGGATGCGGTGGGGCATGGCCTCGCCTAGCCTTGCACGGTTGCCCGCCAGGCGTCGGCGTGGTCCGCGACGAAGTCGCGCAACGTGGTCGGTGGCCGGCCGAGGAGCCTCTCCAGGTCGGGCGTCACGCTTCCGGCCAGGCCGAGCCGGGCCACCGTGTACAGACCCAGCATGACCATGACGAAGGCGGCTGGCGTGCCCCGGTCCCGGTGGCGGCGCCAGAAGGTCCAGGGGGTTGGGTCGGCGTAGGTGACCCGCCGGCCCAGCACCTCCGTCAGTACCTCGGCGACCTCGACGTAGGTCGGTGCCTCGCGACCGGTGAGTTCGTAGGCGCGGCCCTCGTGTCCTGGCTGGACCAGGACCTTGGCGACGACCTCGGCGACGTCACGGGCGTCGACGAAGGCGGTCCGGCCGCGCCCGGCAGGCACGAAGAGCTCGCCATCGCGCCGGATCTCCTCGCGGTGGGTGGTGCTGAGGTTCTGCATGAAGAAGGACGGTCGCAGGTAGGTGGTCGGGATGCCCGATTGCCGCAAGTGGCGCTCGATGCGGTGGTGCGGGACGACCGGATTGCGCTCGACGCCTTGAAGCGACAGGAACGCGATCCGCCGCACGCCAGCCGCGCGCGCCACGTCGATCGCGGGGTGGATGCGCCGGGCGACGTCGGCGATCTGCGGCGGCCGCATGAGGAACAGCGCCTCGACGCCGTCGAACGCCACGGGGTAGGTCGCGGCGTCGCCGAAGACGAAACGCCCGTGCTCCGCCTCGTCACCCAGCCACGCCCTGGCACCGTCGGGGTGCCGACTCAGGGTCCGGACGGGCGCCCCGGCGGCCAGCAAATGACGCACGACCTCGGCCCCGACGTTGCCGGTCGGGCCCGTGACCGCGACGACGCCGGCGACAGCACCATCGAAGGTGCCCTCCGCGTCTCCGGAGGCGCCCACCTCAGTTGGACACGACGGGGCTGGCGCGCAGGTGAGCGCGGTCGCCGATCTGCGTGAGCAGGAAGGCCGCCAGGTCGGCCCGGGCCAGGCGCGGCCCCGTGCCCCTCCCCACCAAGCCGACGCGCCAGCGCCCGGTGCCCGAGCCGTCGGTCAGCATCGGCACGCGGACGACCGTCCAGTCCAGGTCGGACGCCCGCACCAGCTGGACGGTCCCCCGCATGTCGGCCAGGACGTTCTTCGCCGCCAGGCGGAGGACGAACCCGATCAGCCGATCGAACGGCCCGGGTCGGTCGCCTTCGGCACCCACCCCGGCCCCGGCGACGACGAGCCGGCGGTCGCCGTGGCGCTCCATCGCCACCAGCACCTGCGCCATGCCCGCGCTGACGGCCATGTCGGGGGCCTTGCTGGTCGGGCCGAGCACGCAGACGACCGCGTCGCTGCCCGCGACGCCCTGGGCCACCGCGTCCCCGTCGCGGACGTCGCCTTGCACCAGCGTCAAGTGCTCGTCGCGGCGCTCGACCTTGGCGGGGTCGCGCACGAGGGCGCGCACGTGGTGCCCGGTCTCCAGCGCGCGATCGAGGAGCTGGACGCCGGTCTTGCCGGTCGCCCCGAGGATCGTCAGGCTCATGTGGGACTCCCATCGTGATCCGGCCCCGCGCGGGTCGGTCGGGCTTCGAGGACGGTGAGGACCTCGCGCAGGTCGGCGTCGAGCCGTCGGCGAAGGTCGACCGGCACGCTGGCCAGCAGCGCGTCGATCGAGGTCACGGCCTCTTGCTGGACGCCGTTCACCAGGGCCACGCCCTCACCACTGAGGCCCACGAGCTTCTGGCGGCGATCCGCGGGATCCTCGCGGCGCGTGAGCAACCCGCGCCCGACCAGCCGCTCGATCAAGTGGCTGGTGGCGGCCAGCGAGAGGTGCAGGTGGTGGGCGATCCCCGACACGCTCTGGGCGCCCTCGGCGTGAAGGAAGTGAAGGGTGCCGAGCTGCGGCAGCGAGAGCTTCGACGCCTGCAACACGCCGTGCAGTTCGGCGATCGAGGCGCGGACGACGTGCTGCATGAGCCGGCGCAGAGCGCTGGCGGCCATCTCTTCCATTGCTGAGACTATCACAGATCTGCAATGATACGGCGCATTGGACCACCCGCCGCCCCGCAGCCGGAGCCGAACCCTAGCTCGCCCGTCCCACCGGCATGAGGTAGATCGGACGCTCCCCCTCGGCGAGCTCCAGCGCCGCTGCCAGGTCGGCCTCGCGGAACGCCACGACCACGACGGTGCCCAGCCCCAGCGCCACGGCCTGCAGCGAGACGTTCTGCCCGACGTGGCCGACCTCCATGTCGATGAGTCGGTCGCTGAGCGCCCCGAAGCGCGGGACGATGCGGGCGGCGACGCCCGACAACACCACGACCACGGGCGCGTCGGCGACGAACCCCTGGTTCAGCGTCGCCTCCGTGACGGCCTCCCGCCGGTCCCCGTCGAGGCGGTGCCGCAGGCCGTGCTCGATCGGGTCGTAGCGGTAGACGCCGTCCTCCAGCTCGGGCACGCCATGAAGGAGCAGGTCGACCTCGATCGGCAGCGTGCCGCCCGCCGAGGGGGCCGTGCGGTAGCCCGTCGCGTCGTCCGTGACCCCCTGCGCCGACCACGCGAGCTGACCGATGTCACGCAGCGAGATCGGATCCGGGGCGAACGCCCGCAGCGACCGCCGGCGGGCGAGCGTCTCCTCCAGCGAGACCGCTCCCGTTCGAGAAGGCTCCGGGAACCGAATCAGCCGCGCACGGCCGGCCATGGCATCATCCGTCATCGAAGGTACCTCCAGCGACCCAGCATAGGGGGTGGCTCAGGTGGGACCCGAATCGGCGACACACAGGTCGACCGCCATCTCGATCTCGCTCAGGTGCGCGCGCGGCGGCGGTAGCGCCCCCGTCGCGCCGGTCGCGACGAAGCCCTGCCGCTCGTAGAGCCGGCGCGCCGCGATGTTGTGGACACCGACGTCGAGCACGAGGCGCCGCAGGCCGGCGCCCCGCGCCCAGGCGACCACCTCGCCCACGAGCGCCGCCCCGATGCCGCGCCCGCGGGCCCCGGGTGCCACCCACATCGAGATCAGGTACCCCGCCTCCACGTCGCCGTCGTGCGGCGCGCCGCGGACCATGCCGAGATCGGCGTCGCCCTCGCGCCAGACGAAGGTCGGGAGCGCCGCGACCTGGGCCTCCCAGTCCGCCAGACCCCGCGCCTCGGCGTCGCCCACCGTGCTCGCGAACGCCTCGGGCGCATCCCCGAGGGCGCGAAGGCGGATCGCACGGAGACGCGTTCCCTCACCAGGACGGAGTCGCTCGATCATGCGGTGCGCTCCTGACCGCCGCCGGGGACGCGACCGGGCCCACTCATCGCGGGCCTCCCACCTCGCGAATCATGAGCACGCTGTCGGCATGGTCCACCCCGCCCCAGTCCGCGGCGATCTCGTCAGGCGTGGCCGGGACCCGCGCGAACCCGACCTTCTCGTACGCCCGCACGGCCCGCGGGTTGCGCGCCGACGGCTGCATCATGAACGTCCGGACGCCGAGCTCGGCCTCGAGGTGGCCGACCAGTGCCTCGATCGCGTCGGTCCCCAGGCCGCGGCCGCAGTTCGCCTCGGCGTTCAACCAGATGTCGAGCTCGACGCGCCGCCGCTCGTCGATGTCGTTGTAGGCGATGGCGCCTACCGGCGTGTCGCCGTCCAGGACGACGAACATGCGCCCGCTCTCGGGGTCGTCGTCCGTGAAGTAGTGCGCCTCCCAGTCGTCGCACCAGTCGTCGAGCGGTCGGGTGGGCGCGTCGGACAGGTGCAGGAGGGGCGCCACGTCGGACGCGTAGCTCCAGTCGTGGATCATGCGCCGGTCCGCCAGCGTGGCGGGTCGCAACCGGATACGGCGGCCGTCGATCGTCGTCGTCATGACCATGGCGGCAGCCTAGCCCGTCGACCAGCGTCGTCCCGTGTCAGCGCGGGGCGTCGCTCGGCGCCCACGTCGCTCGGCGCGCGGCGCCCGTGGCCGCCTCGCGCGCCTCAGCCTCGCGGATCGCCTGCTGCTTGCGGTTGCCGTAGGTGATGCCCAGCGGCAGCAGGATCGAGTACGGGATCCAGGCGAACCAGCGGTAGGGATCGGGAAGCCCGAACAGCAGGCCGGCGAATGCCAGGAGGCCGATCCAGACGAAGACGGCCGCGCGCAGCATGAAGGCGCGCTCGCGGGGACCATGCGTGTTGCGGATGCTGACCCAGGTACCGAAGACGCCGCCGGCGAGGCCGAGGAGCGAACCCAGGATGCCGCCGATCCAACCCAACCATGCGCCGGTGGACATGCCGACCTCCCCAAATGCCGTGTCGGGAACCGGGACGCCGCGGTACGGCCCGGTCAACGCCCTCAGAGCAGCAGCGCCCCGAGCGCGTACGGCACCAGCACCAGGATCCCCCAGGCCGGTGACACGCGTCGCCCCTCTGCCCGGCGGTCCCACTGGAACAGCCGCACGGCCAACGCTACGCCCACGACCGCGCCGGCGAGGAGCACCAGCAGCGAGCCCGCAGGCGAGAAGGCGGTCTCCTGCGCGTACGCCAGGCCACGCATGGCGTTCATCGCGTGGGTGGCGGGCAGCAGCCGCGCGAGCGTGGCGAGGGCGTCGGGGATCATCTCCGAGGGCACCATCAAGCCGCCGAGCATGACCGACGGCAGGAACACCAGCTGCGACCACAGGACGGTGGCGCGGGTGCTGGCCGACACGACCGCGATGACCAGGCCGAGGCCGGCGTGGGCCGCGGCGGCCGCGAGGAACACACCCACGTAGGATCCGAAATCGGCCGGCAGCGGGGCGTCGAACAGCAGCGGCGCGACGACCGTCATGATGGCGGCCACCAGCGTGAGGTGCGCGACGATGGCGCCGCCGGGCAGCAGCAGGATGTTCACCGCTGGTACGCCGTGGATCTTGAAGCTGCGGAAGATGCCGGCCTCGCGCGCCTCGACGATGGGGTCGGGCAGTCCCAGCAGGCAGCCGGCCATGAGCGCGAACACGACCATCGCCGGGATGAGCGTCTCGCGGAAGCCGGGGTTGAGGCCCACCATGAGCGCGCCCGCGATGAGGAAGAAGCCGAGCGGGAAGAGGTACAGCAGCAGCAGCATGGCGCGGTTGCGCAACCCGCTGCCGAACTCGAACGCGGCGTGGTGCAGCAGCGCCCTCATACGGCACCTCCATTGGCGGTGAGCTCGAGAAAACGCTCCTCGAGGGAGGGGCGCTCGACGCGCAGGTCGACGACGGGGTCCCCGGCGTCCTCCAGCGCCTCCAGCACCGCCATGACGGTGGTGCCGACGGCGTCGCTGAAATAGACGTCGTAGCCGTCCTTGCGCGCGTGGCGCTGGACGCCGGGCAGGGGGTCCGTGCGGGCGGCGAGGGTCTCGCGCTCCGACCGGACCGAAACGCGCGTGAAGTCGGCCGCTGCGGCCGTCAGCGCCTTGGGGGTGCCGCTGGCGACGATGCGGCCCGAGAGCAGGATGGCCACGCGGTCGGCGAGCTTCTCGGCCTCAGCCATGTCGTGCGTGGCGAGGATGAGGGCGACGCCGCGCTCCCGCAGTTCGGCCACCAACGCGTGCAGCTCGGCGCGGGTCCCCACGTCGAGGCCGGCGGTGGGCTCGTCGAGGAACACCACGGGCGGGTCGTGCGCCAGCGCCAGCGCCAATGCGAGCCGGCGCTGCTGACCGGTGGAGAGCGTGCCGTACTCGGCGCGCAGCTTCGCCTGCAGGCCGAGCCGCTCGAGCAGGTCGAGTCGCGGCGCCACGCCGTGGTAGGCGCAGAAGAAGCGCATCGCCTCCTCCACCTGCATCGTCTCGGGTAGGCCCGACGTCTGCAGTTGCACGCCGATGGCGTCGCGCAGCCGGCCGGGTTCCCCGGACGGGTCGATGCCGCGCACGCGCAGCGTGCCCGCCGTGGGGTAGCGGATGCCCTCCAGGCACTCCAGGGTGGTCGTCTTGCCGGCGCCGTTGGGCCCCAGCAGGCCGAAGATCTCGCCCTCGGCCACGGTGAAGTCGATGCCGGCCACGGCGTCGAGGTCACCGTAGGTCTTGCGGAAAGCCTCCACGAGGATGGCGGGTGGGTCCATGACCCAAGCGTGCGGGTGGCCGCAAGGGACGTTCAAGGCCGCTGCGCTCGCGCGCCGAAGGCTACAGCTGGTCGTAGGGCTCGGGCTGGGTGCCGTCGGTGTCCGTGAAGCCGTACGCGCGCGCGAGCTCGGCCGCCACCAGGACGCTCCCGCTGCGCCTCAGCAGGTCCGGATCGCCGGCGAGGGCCGCGACGGCCCGCCCAACGAACTGGGCCGACTCGCGCTTGGGTTTGGGCGACTTCTTCACGTCGATCACGTGGCCGGGGTAGAGCGACACGGATGCGACGCCGTGGGGCCGCAGCTCGACGGCCATGTCCTGGGCCAGCCGGTCCGTGGCCGCCTTCGCCACGCCATAGGGCACGTTGCCGTAGTAGCGGCGGCCCGCGTAGAACGAGATGCTGACGATCAGCCCACTCCCCTGCCGCAGCATCGTCCGCGCCGCGATCGCGCTGGCGACGTAGTTCGACCGCACGCCGACACGGAACATCTCGTCCCAGATCTCCAGCGGCTGCTCCCAGAAGGGCGCCTTCCAGGCGTACCCCGGGAAGGCCTTGCGGTTCCGCAGGCGGCGGTAGCCGCCCCAGGCGTTGTTGACGAGGACGTCGAGGCGACCCTCGCGCTCCACGACGCCCTCGAGGGCCGAGCGCACTTGCGCGTCGTCGTCGTGGTCGCAGGGCAGCGCGACCGCGCGTCCTCCGAACCCGGCGAGGCGCGCCGCGGCCCGGTCGGTGATCGAGCGGCCGGTGACGTAGACGGTGGCGCCCGCCTCGCACAGCCCGGCGGCGATGCCGTAGCCGACGCTGCGGCTCCCGCCGGTGACGATGGCGACGCGTCCCTCGAGCGTGGGCATGGGGTCCTCCGTGGACGATCGAGCGTCGGCGGCGTGTCAGCACGCCGCCCGCGGCACAACACACCGCAGCGTAGCCGATCGAGCGCCCGGTGCCGGACGGTACCGGCGTGACGACCCTGCGCGCCAAGAATGCTACTCGACCCGCTCGTACACCCTCGACATGTCACCCGACCGAGCCGAGCACGGATCCTCGATCGCCACGACCTGCAGCTCACCACACGCGAGTAGCCGTGCCTCGTAGCGCCCGACCACCTCGCCGCACGATGAAACGCCCCCAAACGTGACCTCGGTGAAGAGCATCACCGCCTCCTCGAAGCGGTACCAGTTGATCGCGAAGGGCGCGCCATCGAGCGCGGCGGCATTCGAGGCAGAACGGTACGTACCGTCCTCATCGAAGCGTCTGTACCTGGCCGGCCTCATCCACGTGCCGATGATCTGCTCGGCGGACGTGACCACGACGTAGGTCCCCGATGCGGTCGCCGGCGGCGTCGCAGTCTGCGCCAAGGCGACGACCAGCACGGACATGAGGGCGACGCCAACGAAACGGATCCCTACAACACGGGGTCCCGTGATCGGACTCCCATCATCGGGGCGAAACGTCGCCCCACGCTTGCCGAGCGGGTGCGCCGCGCGTGGCGGTCGGCAACGCCCGGGGGCGCAGCGGCCGCCTACACCGTCGCCCGGCTGCCACGCTCACCACACCTCCAGCACGACGCCCACCTCGTCACCCTCGGCGAGCGTCTCCGCCCTGCGAACCGCATCCTTCACCGGCACCAGGTAGCGGCCATCCTTGGGGAAGAGCGACGTCTTCCACGTCGTCGACCCGATGCGGGCCGTGACCGGGATCATCCCCCAGCCGTAGGTCACCGCGCCGGAGACGGCCTTCAGCTCGCGGCTGTCGTCGTCGGGCACGGTGACGAAGTAGAACGGCGCGGGACCGCGCCAGTGCCAAATGGGGCCGCGGAGCTCGATGCGCATGCCGTGCCCTCCCCTTCGCTGGCCACCGGGCGGCCGGCGGCGGCCCGCGCGTCAGCCTCGGCCCAGCTCGTCGTCGATGGCCCGCATGGCGTCCGGGAGCAGCGGCCCGAGCCACCGCGCCTCGACGAGATCACGCAGTTGCGCCGCATCGCGGAAGCCCGGCAGCGGCACCGCCACCGGCGAGCGCGCCCAGATCCAGCCGAGGGCCCCCTGGGCGACCGATCGCCCGCCGCGTGCCGCGCCTCGGGCGTGACGGCGGGCGCTGCGCCGTGGCGCCACCCCAGCCCGGCCATGCCGGCCGTGCCCAGCCCCTGCGGGCTGACGCGCAGGCCGCAGCGTCCCAGTCGGCGGAGCTCCATCACGCGTCACCCTTGCCCATCACGCCCATCATGCCCGGACGAACCGCTCCCCGCCGATACATCGCGTAACCTGCCAAGGGATGCTGGATCTGGCGCTGCGACACCTGCGACGACGCCTCGTCACCACCGTCGTGGTCGGCCTGCTGGCGTTCGGGGCGCCGGCGCCGCGCACCCTCCCGCTGCGGCTGCCGCCTGCACTCGTGCGCGTGCAGGCCGAACCGTCGCCCGGCGCGCTGGCGTGGCGTCAGTTCTTCGACCCGCTGCGGGCGGAGCTGAACTGAGCAACTCGCGAGGTCAGTCCTCCTCTGGCTTCTCCTTCTTCTCGCCCTTCTCCTTGCGGGACGCCATCACCTTGGTGACCAGGTCGGGCAGGTGCTCGAACGCCTCCGCAATGCGGCCGCCGCGGCCGGGCGCCGCCATGATCTGCACGTCGCCGTCCTTGAGGACGATGAACGCCGCGGGCTCGACGCGCACGCCGCCGCCCCCGCCCACCCCGGTGCCCTTGCCCGGACCCGTGTCCTTCGAGGCCGTGACCGCACCCTCGCCGCCGCCAGCGCCGACGCCGACCGCGATGCGGATGACTGGCACGATCGTGACGCCGTCGAACGTCATCGGCGCACCCAGGATCGTCTCGGTCGCCGCCAGCTGGCGGAACTCGCCGAGCAGGCCCTCCATGAACTCCTTTGCCACCGTCATCTCCAGGCTCTCCTCTCCCAGCCGGTCGCGCCGCGCGTCCTACGCGCGACACGCGCCCTACGCGCGTGTCGCGACCGGCGTCGTTCCCGCCACACCGCCCAGCCGACCCTGGCCGCGCCGGGCACCAGCCGGATCGGTCGCAGCCGCAGCGCCAACTCGGCCGAGCCGCTCGGCTCCGCCGTCGTGAAGTCGACCCCCAGGTGCACGTCCGCCTGCGGCCACGTCGCGCGGATCGCGTTCGCGATCACGCAGCCGAGCCCGAACGCCTCGCCGGTCCAGGCGGGGTCGTCGCTCGCCATCACCGCGCGCAGCCGCAGCCGGTCGACGTGAAGGTGCCGCAGCATCTGCCGCCCCTCGCGCCACGCCGTGCGCGCCAGGCGACGGTAGGCGGCCAACGACAGCCGGGTTCGCTCGGCCTTGCGCTGGCGCTCCTGCTCCTCCGACACCTTCTCCCCCTCGGTCGCGCCCGAGACCACGGGCCCGCCCCGCTTCAGCGGCGTGCGCGCGATACGCAGGCCCAGCAAGCGGAACACCACGTGCCCATCGTCCGGCTCGGCCTCGAGCCCAAGCACGCCCCAGCGGCCACGGCCCGACACCCCTTCGGGTCCCGCGCGGCCCTCCACCCGGATGACGGATACGAGCGCGCCGACCACGATCGCCGCCACCAGGGCGACGAGCAAGCCGATCGCGGCGAGTACCCACCAGAGAACGCTCATGCGAGACCCCACGTCCCGGATGCGCAGCCGCCCGCGTACCGGGCCGGCCGGCCGGTGCCTCCAGCCTAAGCCCGGCGGGTCAACGCCGCGTCAGTGCCGGCGGGGGCACCGCGGCGGCGCCCCCGCTCGATTCCATGACGATCAACCGCAACGGCGTCCCGGACACCTCCACGGAACGCTCACTCACTGCCACGAACCCTTCCTTGGCGTAGAACGTCCGCCCCTTCGCGTTCTGCGCCTCGACCTCCAGCCGGGCCCGCTTCCGGCCCGGGAAGGCTGCGAGCGCGGCCGCGAGCAGCCGCCCGCCGGTCCCGCACCGCTGCGCACCCGGCCGCACGTACAGCCGCGCGATCTCGACCACTTCGGGCCGACCGCGCGCCGTCACCACGCCGGCGATCCCGTCGTCGTCCTCCGCGACGGCCGCGAACGTGCTGGCCCGCGCCAACTCGGCCGCCAGCACGCGCGGGGTGTGCCACGCCGCGATGGCGCGCTCGATCGCCTCGAGCGGCAGGAAGCTGCCGTACGTGTCGCGCCACGTCTCCGCCAGCACCGCGCGGATGCCGGGGATGTCGGCCTCCGTCGCGCGGCGCACCCGCGGTGCAGGCGTCAGGAGATGCACAGGAACTCCGGATCCCGCGCGAAGCGCCCCGCCCTGCACGCGGGACACGGCCGGCCGTCGAGGTCGAAGGTGTCGACCAGCGCCTCGGCGCCGCACGACGAGCACGCGCGGGTCGGCGCCAGCGAGTCCACCATGACCTCCGCGCCGCAGGCGAGGCAGAGGTGCGGGGCGTCGTTGCCGATACACCGTGCCAGCTCTTCGTGGTGGGGGTGGTAGGCGTACACCTTCCCGCGGTCCGGGTCCAGGTAGTACGGGTTCCCGTCCGACCACGCCTCGATCGCGTGGCCGCAACCGTCGCACACGAAGCGAATGCACTCCGCCATGCCATGAGCCTATCCGAATCGCCGGACACCGGCTCGCCGCATCAGGTACCGCAACGCCTGCACCGCATCAGCGAAGATCGCCGCGCACGGCCGCCAGGAACGCCGCTGGCGTGAACACGGGCAGCGACGCCGAAGCGAACCCGGCCCCGTCGCGCGATACGATCGCGTCCACCCCGGCGACGACACCGGCCTCGTGCAGGACCCCGTCCTCGAAATCGTCGAAGCCCGCATCGAGCGCCGCGACCAACACGGCACGATCCACCGAGGCGACGTCGAACAGCTCGAGCAGCGACCGCACGTGCGTCCGCGCTTGGGCGACGCCGACACCCTTGGCCGCCAAGTAGAAGACCGTCGTGATCGTCGTGGCGCCGAGTACCCCCCTTACCCGCCCCGAATCCACCAAGGCGAAGACGGCGAGAGCATGGTCCACGTGCGGTCGCCGCGCCATCAGCACGTCGAGCACCACGTTGGTGTCGATCAGGATCCTCATGCGTGCTTGCGTTCTAGGTGCGCCCGGTAAGCCGCCTCCGGGTCGGGTGCGGTGGGCAGTACGCCAACGAGGGCGCGGACACGGGGCGAAGGCGTGGGCAAGTCACCGCGCCCGAGGTCGCCGGCCGCGAGCGCCTCCAACACCTCGACGTACGCCGCGACCATCCGCGACACCGACGTGCCCCGGGCCGCGGCATGGCGCTTCGCCGCTTCGATCAGACGCTCGTCCATGCGGAGCGTGAGCTTCGTCGCCACAGCGACCTCCTGACGTACAGCTTAGCAGATTCCGTACGTACATGGTGGTCTTGGGGAACGCGTTCGTTCGGCCGGCTCACTTCCTGCGCGCACGGGCAGCGACCGTCACGTCGTTCACCCGGAACGCCACGATCCGGCGGATGAGGTCGGCCCGCCCAGCGGGCAGTGCAGCCCACCAGCCCGCTTCGACGTACCGCCCGAAGTTGTCCAGGATCGCCTGCCACCCCTGCCGCTGCAGCTCCATCGGGTTCGTCGCCTCGGCGTCGAGGGTCTCGCGCACACGGACGCCCGCCTCCTCGGCCGCGAAGTCGAGGCCCATACTGCCGTCCTTGGCCTCCATGCGTGACGAGAACGTCCCGCCCACGCGCAGATCGACGGCGGTGGTGGTGTGCCAGTCATCGGAAACGGCGTTCCAGCGCACGATGTCGTCGGCCGTGGTCCAGGCGCGCCAGACCCAGTCGAGCGGCGCCGGGACGTACGTCTCGACCGTGATCTTCATGGTTGGCTCCCTCCGGCGGCGCCCACCTCACTCGCGGCGCCACGGGCGGCGACGCGCGGCCTCACCGCCAACCGCTCGTTCCAAGCCCGCAGCAGCTCGGCCTCGGCGTACTCGTCCTGGCCAGTGATCGCCTCGCCGTGCACGTGGTGCCGGCCTAGCGTGTCGCGGATGGTCTCATCGTCAGGATCGGGACCGTGAAAACCGGTGCAAGCGCCAACCGACAGGGCCCCAGCGACGAGGTCGTTTTCACCCGTCCACGTCACCAGCGCGTTTGACCTCGTCGAGCATGCGCGTCACCTGTGTTTCCAGCAGCGGGAGGTCCTGGTGGACCATGTCCCACGTCATCCTGAGGTCAACGCGGAAGACCTCGTGGATCAACACGTCGCGGGCACCGGCGATCTCACGCCAGGGAACATCGGGATGGGTGGTGCGAAGCTCGGTTGGGATGCCCTTGACCGCCTCCCCGATGATCTCGAGCCGACGCAGCACCGAGTCCTGCTTCTCGGTGCTGAGTAGGAACTGCTCGTAGGTCACCCCATCGGTGTACTGCCTCAGCAGCCCGATGGCCGTCAGGATCTCGCGAAGAAGGATACTGACGCTTCGCCTCATAGGATGGCGACGAGCTCCCGCAGGACCCGATCGCGCAACCGCGGATGAAGCGAGCCGGGCGTCGCCACGTCGACGTCGCGTCCGAAGGCTTCGCACAGGTCCAGACGAAGACCCGAGAGATCCAACAGCGTCCGTCCCGGTTCGAACTCCACCAGGAAGTCGATGTCGCTGGACTCCGTCGCGTCGCCACGAGCGAACGACCCGAAGACGCCTGCGCGGACGACACCACGACGCGCCATGGGGAGCGCGACGGTCCGCCGGATGTCGTCGACGGTGGGTCTCATCCGTCCAATGTACGGCCTGTCGATGCCTGGCTCAACGCCCTGCGAACGGGCC
>Ga0180436_10002322_pt1 | contig 18143 bp, 15 predicted proteins | sample SS_ome_2_FD_132434 | JGI IMG/M metagenome (GOLD analysis project Ga0180436, IMG submission 132434) | Hypersaline lake sediment archaeal communities from the Salton Sea, California, USA - SS_3_S_2 metaG | ecosystem: Environmental > Aquatic > Non-marine Saline and Alkaline > Hypersaline >...
GCCATGCAACGCGAGTCCGTTCGCAATCGATGCCATCGCAAATTCCCTAACACCATAATGGATATTTGACCCGCCGAAGTTCTCGGGAGACATATAATCCCTGTTTTTCATAACGGATTTGTTCGAAGGACCGAGATCGGCTGAGCCGCCTATAAGATTTGGGAACCTGTCAGCCAGTCTGTTTATCAAAATTTCGGAAGAAACTCTTGAGGCGATTGATTTATTTTCGAATGTCCAAAATTCCTCGTCATTCAACAAATCATGTGAGATAGTGTCGCTGAAATACTTATCCCATTTTTCTGCAAGTTCAGGATTTTCTTTTGCATATTCAGCAAACATATCATTCCATGCATTTTCCTGTTTTTCGGATTCTTCGTTCAGTTTTTTCATTTCATCTATTACTTCGTCCGGAACAAAGAAAGCGTCTTTGTTTTCCCATCCCAAGAAATCCTTCATAGCATCAATGTTCTCCTGACCGAGAGGCGCTCCGTGACAAGAATGGCTTCCTTGAAGCGGAGGACATCCATAACCGATTTCTGTTTTTACGATGATGATAGTGGGTTTAGTCGTTTCCTCTTTTGCTGTGGAGATAGCACTGTCGATACTTTCAAGGTCAGTGTTTCCTTCTCCGACATATAATACCTGCCAGCCATAAGCTTCATATCTCTTGCCTACGTCTTCAGTAAAAGCCATATCGGTGTCGCCTTCGATAGTGATATTGTTTTTGTCATACATCAAAATCAGCTTTCCAAGCCCCAAGTGTCCGGCGAGTGAACAAGCTTCAGAGGAGATGCCCTCCATCAAGCAGCCGTCACCTGTTATGGTGTATGTGTAATGGTCAATTATTTTGTGTTTGTCGGTATTGAAAGTAGCCGCTAGATGCGCTTCTGCAATCGCCATTCCGACTGCGTTTGCAACGCCCTGACCAAGAGGTCCCGTTGTTGTTTCAACGCCTGTAGTATGACCGTATTCCGGATGCCCGGGAGTTAAGGATCCCCATTGGCGAAACTGCTTTAGGTCGTCCATTTTCAAACCGTACCCAAAAAGATGGAGCAGTGAATAGATAAGCATAGACCCATGTCCTGCGGAGAGTACGAATCTGTCTCTGTCTGTCCAGTTCGGGTTTTTCGGATTGTGTTTTAGATGTTTTGACCAAAGCGTATATGCCATTGGAGCGCTGCCCATTGGCAGACCGGGATGACCCGAATTAGCCTTTTGAATGGCTTCTGCGGATAAAATCCTAATCGTATTGATTGCTAAATTGTCTGTATTACTCATTTTTTCTACCTCATATTAATATATTTATAAAATTAATTATATACTCTGTATATTTTTTCAAGCTGGTTTGTTTTTTCGAAAGTTTTTGCCCGTTCTATGCAGTTTTCTTGGCTCAATGGCTTCGCTTCGATTTTTTCCAGTGCAGTTACAATGCCATCAATATCGTCTTTTTTCACAGCTATACCGCAAGTTTTATCAATTGCTTCAACACATCCGCCGACGTCATATGTGATAACGGGCGTCCCGCATGCCAAAGATTCCAAAATCGTGGTGGGGAAGGTGTCCTCCTTCGTTGGGTTTATAAAAACATCTGCCATGGAGTACAGTTTTGCTATCTCCTCCGCTCCATGCAGTCTGCCAAGCCCAAGGACATTCTTCGGCAAAGATATTATTTGTTTATGCTTTAGCCCTGCGAGGATTATTATATAATCATCGGGAAGCATTTTGCTCAAAGAGATAAAATCATTAAAACCCTTTCTTTCGCTGAAAGGACTCGCAACACCGAGGAGAATTTTCTTTTCGGAAATCCCAAGAGTCTTTCTCATATTCGAAGACGAAGGCTTGAATACATTGAGATCTATCCCAGTATGTATGGTCTCGACTCTGTATTTAGACAAATATGATTTTTTTATAATAGCCTTAAGCCAATCGGAGGGCGTAATCAAAACCATATTCTTTGGCAGATTGAAAAGCTTTTTCTTTAATGAATAGTTCTTTTTGCTTCTGTCGAAAACCAAGCTTGCCGGATATTCTTTTTTCTGGGGACATTCTTCACATTGCGATATCCATTTATCGCAAGCAACATATTCAAAATGTGAACAGTGACCGGTGACAGACCAACAATCATGTAAAGTCCAAACGACTTTAATTTTCTTTTTTGCGATATACTCAAACAGCAATTCCAGATTTAAGTAATATCCATGTAAGTTATGTAAGTGGATGATATCGGGCTTGAAAGAATCAATATATGCTATAAGTCCTTTTGTTGCTCTTCTTGACCAAAGGCCGTGCATATCGAAAAATCTGGTCATAAATAGATGAAACAAAGTAGAAGGCATACTTCCGATTCGATAAGACTCGATATCGCTTTTTCCGTCTTTTCGTCCAAAGGCTACAGCAGCTTCATCGCCTTTTTCAACCAGCATATCGTATAAATCAGCAGCGATCCTCCCCGTGCTGCCATATCCGCAAACGGAGTTTATTAAAAGAACTTTCAACTCTTACCCCAAACAAATTTGTTAATTATTTTGGTGTAGCTTTGGATAATCTTAACCACTTTAATCGATACGTTTGAGTCTTTGTAATCATTCGCAAGAACCGTAGGTTCGTTGTTCTCACGCATAGCAATTGATAAATCGATAGCCTGCTCAACATCATCGCCCTTGATTCCGCCGATAACCACAGTACCCTTATCTAAAACTTCCGGTCTTTCCGTCGAGGTTCGAATCAAAACTCCGGCAAATCCGAGCATTGCGGATTCCTCCGAGAGCGTACCGGAATCCGAAAGTACACAGAAAGAGTTTTTCTGTAAGCAGTTATAATCTATAAAGCCGAATGGTTTTAGATTCTGCACATTTTTGTGGAATTTAAAGCCCCTTTTCTCGATGAACTTTGCACTCCTCGGATGCGTTGAGTATATCACGGGCATATCGTATTTTTCGGCTATATTGTTAAGTCCATTCATAAGCGACATGAAATTCTCCTCATGATCTATATTCTCCTCTCTGTGAGCGGAAACGAGAATATATTTGCCCTTTTCCAGCTTAAGATTTTTTAGAACATCGCTGTTTTCAATCTCCTCTTTGTGTTGACCCAAAACTTCCTGCATAGGGGAGCCGGTCACAAAAATATGTTCTTTACGGAAACCTTCCGAAAGAAGATATCTTCTCGAGTGCTCCGTATATGGCAGGTTGATGTCCGATATATGGTCTACAATTTTGCGGTTTATCTCCTCAGGAACGTTCTGGTCAAAGCATCTGTTGCCGGCTTCCATATGGAAGATTGGTATTTTCAGCCTTTTTGCAGGGATCGCACACAGGGCGGAATTTGTATCGCCCAAAACCAAGAGAGCATCGGGTTTTTCCGCGAGCAAAACCTCGTATGATTTTGCGATTATATTTCCGATTGTTTCGCCGAGATGTTCTCCGACTGCGGAAAGATAGTGGTTTGGCTCTCTAAGACCCAAATCATCAAAGAACACTTGGTTTAAAGTGTAATCCCAGTTCTGTCCGGTGTGCACCAAAACATGATCGAAATATTTATCACACGCTTTTATCGTTGCGGCAAGCCTGATAATCTCCGGTCTTGTACCCACAATCGTCATAACTTTAAGCTTGTTCAAAGTTTAAACCTCCAAATAATATGTATCCGGTTTTTCTGAGTCGAATACTTCGTTCACCCAAATCACGGTTACCAAATCAGTTTCCCCTGTATTCACTATACTATGAGTATATCCGGGGGGTACATCTATGACTTCCATCTTTTCTCCACTTACATCATACTCGATTATCTCATCTTCGTTTATATTTCGAAACAGAATCTTTCCTGCGCCGCTCACCACTAAAAACTTCTCGTTCTTGGTGTGATGCCAATGGTTGCCCTTTGTGATGCCGGGCTTTGAAACGTTTACCGAGACTTGTCCTCTTTCCGGAGTTTTCAAGAATTCAGCAAAGAACCCGCGCTCATCCGACTTCATATCGAGCTCATATGAGAAATCTTTCTTTGAAAGATATGACAGATAAGTGCTGTATAGTTTCATAGAAAACTCATCGTCCATGTCGGCAAGTTCAAGGCTTTTTCTGCTTTCCTTATAAAATCGGAGCAAGGATACAATTCTACCTAATGAGACTTTATAGAACGGGCTGACCGAGCAGAATTTTTTGCCCCGGTTTTCATTTCCATCAAGAGCCCGCAAAAACTCTGCCATCAGATCATCTATATAGACAAGAGGGACTATGGTGTTTTCATCGTTTATTGTAATCGGCAAGTCATTTGCGATATTGTGGCAGAAAGTCGCAACAGCGCTGTTATAATTCGGCCTGCACCACTTTCCAAAGAGATTTTGGAGTCTGTAAACCAGGACCTTTACGCCTTGATTCTGTCCATATTCGAATATAGCATCTTCACCAGCTCTTTTCGAAAGCCCATAAGCATTGTCCTTCTCGGCGTGGATTGACGATGTGATAAGAACCGGTGCTTTGTTTTCGTTCTTTATCAAGGAATCGAGAAGAACAGTGGTAAATCCAAAGTTGCCCTTCATAAACTCTTCTTCGTTTTCCGGTCTGTTGACTCCGGCGAGATGGAACACGAAATCACAGGAAGCAGTATATTCGTCGAGTTTTTTAGGATCGGTGTCTATATCGTATTCGAATATATTGGGAAAGCCCTTGTTCTTAAGCTCCCAAACGAGATTTTTACCGACAAAGCCTTTTGCTCCGGTTACAAGAATTTTCATCCCTTTTTCCAACTCTCCAATTCTTCTCTTATATAATCGAGCTTGAGCAGAATCTCCTCGACTTGCTCTTTATCCAATATCTTCGTATTGTGAGAATTATAATCCTCTGTATCCTCAAGCATCAATTCGCCTTCGGAATAGTATTTTTTATAGTTCAAATCCCTTTTATCGGAAGGAATTCTAAAGAAATTTCCCAAATCTTCAGCTATCAAATATTCCTCTTTTGTGAGGAGAGTCTCATAGAGTTTTTCTCCGTGCCTTGTGCCGATAATCTTAATCTCGCTTTTTGCACCAAACAATTCGACCAGAGCTTCAGCGAGCACTTTTATAGTACAAGCCGGTGCCTTTTGCACCATAATATCGCCGGAAACAGCATTTTGGAAAGCGAAGACTACGAGTTCGACCGCTTCATCAAGGCTCATCAAAAACCTCGTCATGCTCGGATTGGTTATTGTGATAGGCTCTCCGCTTTTTATTTGGTTTATGAACAGCGGGATTACGGAACCGCGGGAAGCCATAACGTTCCCATATCTGGTACCGCAGATGGTCATTCTATCAGGATCTACTGTTTTGGATTTTGCCACGAAAACCTTTTCCATCATAGCTTTTGAGATACCCATCGCATTTATAGGATATGCCGCTTTATCCGTAGAAAGACATATAACTTTGGATACTCCGCGGGAAATCGCTGCATTCAATACGTTCTCAGTACCGATAACATTCGTTTTCACAGCTTCGATAGGGAAGAACTCACACGAAGGAACCTGCTTCAGCGCAGCAGCATGAAAGACATAATCAACACCGTACATAGCGTTTTTTATGCTCTCGGTTTCCCTTACGTTACCGATAAAGAACTGAATCTTATCGTTAGCGTACTGTTTTCTCATATCGTGCTGTTTTTTTTCGTCACGGGAGAATATCCGAATTTCCTTGATATCCGTATCCAAGAATCTCCTCAATACAGCATTTCCAAAGGAGCCCGTACCCCCTGTGATAAGCAATGTTTTATCTTTAAACATCTTGTTTCCTCCGATTATTCTTTGTCCATAAGTTTTTTAAGTCTTTCAATAAATATATCCATCGTGAAGTTGTTATTATAATATTTCCTTGAATTCTTTGAAAGCTCTTCTTTGTTTTCGGTTTTTATAAACTCCCGTATTACATCAGCAAGCCCCATATAATCCTCTGCATCAGCTACATACCCGCATTCAGCATCACGTATGACTTTTGCTGCTTCGCCGTTTACACCCGCTATAATCGGCTTTCCTGCTGCCATATATGACAATACCTTGTTCGGCAGAGTATAGGATATGAGTTCGTTATTGGAAAGCGTTATAAGCATAGCATCCGCCATCGTATACATCTCGGGCATCTTTGAAAAATCCATTCGCCCGTAGAATTTGAGATTTTTTATTTTGCTTTCGTTTGCCAGAGTTTCGCACTTTTCCTTCGCAGAACCATCACCGATAATATGAAAAAAAACTTTTTCTTTTTCAAGATATTTCGCAGCTTTTATTATTGTTTCAACGCTCTGCATCTGACCGATATTACCGGCAAAAACCAAGTCCAATGTATCGCTTTTGTCCTCCTTGGGTTTTTCTACGCCCAAAAAAGAATCATCTGCATAGAACGGCAAGTAATCTATATTGCCCTTTATGCTGTGTACTTTATAGAAGTACTCCTCGAATTTCTTTGAGGACACAAATATCCTGTCAGCAGATTGATATATCCACTTCGAAAGACTTTTGATAATATTATATATCTTAGAGCCGGGTTTAACTCCGCCTGACACCAAACTTTCCGGCCAAAGGTCGAAAGTGTAGATATAAAGCGGCTTTTTAGTAAGTCTTTTTAAGACCATGCCCGCCATCGCCATAGTAACCGGTGAAGATTGGATCACCAATATCGCATCGAAATCCTTTTTTATAAACAGAGCTTTAATCATAGAGAAAAAAGCGAAGCTTGCATAATTGATAAAAAGTCCTGCTTTTGATTTCCCTCGCGGGAAAAGAAAACTACGAACAATATTCACACCATCAATCGTCTGTCTTCTGTTCTTGCCAAAACGATAATCCTTATAAATATAGCCTTCCGGATAGTTGGGCAATCCGGTCAAAACACTGATGTTGTGACCCTTTTTCGCCAGATCCGCACATATTCGTGTGAGCGGATACTGCTCCGGATAATAATGTTGGCATACAACTTGTATATTCATATTGGTATATTAAATCCGATCCGTTTTAAGCTTTTAACACAAAACAAAACTACGTTAGCATACCCACCCCTGGTGCAAGAATTATCTAACCTAAATATAATAACAAAGTAACCATCTAAAGTAAAGATTATGAGGAATAATGTGAATGTTAAATCCTCAAAATTCCAATTATGTAGTGAATTTTTTGTCGCAATTTGCTATAATACTCTTTGGAAAAGAAGTTTGAGAAATTTGTTTTCACAATAAGGGGCGATAATATGTTTAAAAGATTTTTCTATTTGATTAATGGGTTTAGGATTGTGATGGATTTTATCATAATTGTAGGCTCTTTTGTATTGGCATACTTGATTAGATTCTATACTCCTTGGCTCGGAGTCGGCGAACTTTCGCTAAACTTACAGGAATACTCGGTTGTTCTGCTGTTTGTAGTTCCGATAAACATTCTGGGCTATAAGATATTCGGGCTTTATGATTCGCTTCGCACAAAGAAATTTGCGCTGCAGATGAGAAATATTTTTCTCGTGAACTTGATTTCGCTCGGGTTCGTTTTTATATATCTTTTCTTGAGCAAAACGGTAAACTACTCTAGACTGCTTGTTGTGGCTTTCTTTGTTATCACCTATTGTATAACAGTGGTTGTACACTTCATAGTGAAGAAATCTTTGAACAGGCTGCGCATAAGAGACAGGAACTTAAGACATGTTGTTGTTGTCGGAGCCGGTAACCTTGGGGAAGAATATGCTGCGAAAATATTAGCGCACCAAGAATACGGATATGAAATCTCAGCTTTCTTTGATGATGATACAAAGCTTAAAGGGACAAAGCTTCACGGTACAGCCGTAGTCGGCGGGATTGACGGGCTTGAATCATACTTGAAGGAAAATTTTATAGATCTTTTAGTTATAGCTTTGCCGAATTATTCTACAGAGAACATGAACAAAGTAATAAATATCGCAGAGCTGTATGGCGTTAAATCACAGATTATACCGAATTATTACAGCATATTGCCGGCAAAGCCGAGAATGGATGATATAGACGGAATACCGCTTTTACATACAAGGTTTGTACCGTTGGATAATTGGGTAAACAAAGTGATAAAGAGAACTTTTGATATTTTCTTTTCTGCTTTGGGGCTTATCGCTTTATCGCCATTCTTGTTGATAACAGCGATTATTGTGAAACTGACCTCTCCCGGACCGATAGTGTATAAGCAGGTAAGGGTTGGATACAACCGTAAAGAATTCAATATGTTTAAATTCCGAAGTATGAAATATGTGAAGGATGCAAAACCTGGTTGGACGACGGAAAACGATGACAGAAAAACAAAATTCGGTGAATTTATGCGAAGAAATAATGTGGACGAGCTGCTGCAGCTATTCAACGTCTTCAAAGGCGATATGACTTTGGTGGGTCCGAGACCGGAGCAGCCTGCATTCGTAAAACAGTTCATGTATGAGATCCCGAAATATATGATAAAGCACCACGTAAAACCCGGAATAACCGGATGGGCGCAGATTAACGGATGGAGAGGGGACACTTCAATCGAGGAGCGCATCAAGTGCGATATATACTATATCGAAAATTGGAGCTTCGGGTTCGATATAAAAATAATGATGAGAACGGTGTTTAAAGGGAAAACAAACGCTTATTAGAAAAGGAAAGATAGTGAACATATGAAGAGTGTTTCGATATTGATGGCTACTTATAACCCGAATATGGATTGGCTCGGTAAGCAGCTTGCTTCGCTGAATTCCCAGACATATAAGAATTTAAAGCTCTATGTTCTGGACGATTGTTCACCGAATGTGCCCTATTCTGATATTCAAAGCATTGTTAAAAAAAATATAACATCATTCGATTATGAAATACATAAAAACAAAAAGAACTTAGGAAGCTGTAAGACCTTTGAGAGACTGACGGATATCGGACAAGGGGAATATTTTTCATATTGTGACCAAGACGATATTTGGGAGAAAAACAAGATTGAAACGCTGATGGGGGAAATTGAAGATACTACGACTTTGATATATTCGGATCTTTCGATTATTGACGAGAAGGGTAAGAAAACGCATAATAGTCTTCGGGATATCCGAAAGAGATTGGTGCACGAAGAAGGATATGGATTGGCTGAGAAAATTCTGTTCAGAAATTTCGTTACCGGATGTACTATGGTTGTGAAATCTGAAATCGCAAAAGCGAGTATACCTTTCACCGAAGAGATGATAGGAGATCATCACATTACGCTTTATGCCGCAAGCAGAGGAAAGATTCAATACTATGACGTTCCTCTGGTTAGGTACCGCCAGCATGAAACAAACGTCACAGGTATCTTAAAGGGAGTAAAAACAAAAAAAGATTATATCGATATTCGGATAACGCCTCTTTTGAGTCAATTCAACAAGCTTAAGAAAACATTTTATGATAATCCTGATATGCTTAAATATATTGAGAAAGGTCTAAAATGGCTTGATGCACGAAAAAAATATCTTAATGGAAAAGCTTTTGCGAAATTTACAATACTGCGGTTCTGCCGCTTGAACTTTAAAACATCGATGTTCGATATACTTATCCCTATAATGCCGAAAAGAATTTTCGAAAAGGCATTGATGAAAATTCGTGGAGAATCCGCGTAAGAAATATATTAAAAAAGAAGCGACCATTTTGGTCGCTTGGATTTTGTCTAAAAATCACTCAAAGGATAATCCATCAAAGGATAGTCCTCCCAATCAGTATCGTTAAAATGCCACCATTCACCATTGTATGGTTCAAATCCGCATTCGACCATTACCTCGGTTAGATAATCCATCAAAGCTCTCTGTTCGGTGCTCATGCTGCTGTTTCGTGCGGAATGAGACAGATCCATAATCCTATCCTCGGTAGGCATATTCGCCATTTTACCCGCAACATACAGAGTAACGTCGACTGCAACTCCACGGTTGTGCTTGGAACCTTTTTTCGGATTTGCGACTAGGTAATTGTTTTGGACCACATCAAACATTTTTTGCGTTACTGAATACGGTCTGTATGCATCCCACAATACGAGTTGGTATCCGTCTTTTGCAAAAATCTTTGCAGCTTTGTCGAGCTTTTCTCCTGTGGAATATTGAATCATGGCGACGTCCTTCGAATAGAGTTTATCACCGATAAAATTATCGTCATATGCGAGTGTCAGATCCGTTATAACTCCGGGAGCTGCATGAGAAACGTAGTCAAGCTTCGAATACATCTCTTTGCCGGTCACAATATCTTTAATTTTTGTACCATAGAGAATATCAGGTAAAGGCTCCGGTTCATCAAAAGAAACGAAATCGCCGCGGACAAAGCCCGTTGATTCGCCATAACTAATTTGATACCAAATATGCCCGTCTTCCTGAGTATCAGTAACTCCGATAATAGCAATCTCTTCTCGATCGCGTACAACATCAACCTTTACTGAATTTGTTGAAGGCTGCGTTCTCATGGTCACAGATGATCCGAATTCCTCCGTTGAAACCCATCCCTGCCTTGACACGGCTTCGAAAGTTGATTTCGGTTCTTCCGAAGGGGCTGGTGTTAGAGTGGACTCAACAAAATAATATGGATCAGCGGTAGCTACCGCTTCTTTGATTCTTTCTTTTGGATCGTTGAACGCATTGACTGCAATAATAATCGTGGTGATAAGGAGTGCTAAAACTAAAACTCCTGCACCTATTATAAACAGCTGTTTCTTTAGCCTCTTTCTCCTGGTGTTAGTATTGGACTTTGAAGCGATTGGAGAGGTGAGCCTTTTTTTTCCTTTGACATTTTTCATAGAAGTAAATATATCATCTGTAATATTAAAACTTATACCTAAATATTACTTTTTTCCTTTCAAAAAGATAAATCTCGTCTAGATAATACTATAGAATTTAAGAATCCGTCAAGAAAGATAGAGGATATACACTATTTGGATTTTGCTTAAACTGTGGTAGAATAGCAGTTGAATCTATTTAAACACTGAAATCAAGGAGATTATAGACGCTTATGTATGTTTTTTCGATTATTCTGGTCGTATTATCAAATATCGCTTATCATATAACCCAAAAAAACACGCCGGAAGGGGCAAACCCATTTGGTGCATTATTAGTAACGTATATCACAGCATCGATTATAACCGTCATATTTATGCTTTTCTACAAATCGGAGCAGGGGGTTTCTGGAGTGTTCCGGCATATTAACTGGACAAGTATTGTATTGGGCTTTGCAATCGTCGGGCTGGAGATGGGATATCTTTTGATGTACAGAGCAGGATGGAACATCAGCATCGGCTCTTTGGTTGCAAACATTGCCTTGGCGCTCTTGCTTGTACCAATCGGAATTTTGTTTTATAAAGATAATCTCAATGCAAGCAAGATTATAGGCATTCTTCTGTGCGTTGCCGGTCTTTTCTTTATAAACAGATAGTTTGCTATATCAATTCTCTTAAGAAATCAGCACATTCCCCATGGTTTACTTCGATCGGATTTTTGCTCATGCTGGAACCCATAGATGCATTGGCAAGCTTTTCGATATCTTCGCTTTTTATACAATAGCCTTTTAAATCTTTCGGTATTCCGAGCTTTGAATTCAGCGCTTCGATTCTTTTCACAGCAAAATCGCAAGCTTCGCTCTCAGAATCGAATTTCTTACCGGCGAAAGCTTCACCCAAATCAGCATATTTCATTATCCCTTTTTTAAAATTAAAGCGCATAACATGAGGCAGAAGCAGTCCGCAAGCGATACCATGAGGGATACCCAAAGTTGCGCCCAATCCGGCAGCTATACCATGAGCCATCCCGAGCCCTGAGTTTGCGAGGCAAAGTCCGCTCACCATGGCGCATACCGCCATAGTCTGTCTGGCGTCTTCGTCGTCCTCAAAATAGGCTTCTTCGATTGCTTTAACAGCAAGAGAGGCATGGTGCAAAGCGAGGGCGTCGGTAAGGGAATTCGTGTTTTTAGTGACACATGATTCGATAAGCTGACATATGGCGTCCATGCCGGACGAAGCAGTCACACTTTTCGGCAGACCCATTGAAAGAACGGGGTCGATTATTGCGATATCCGCAATCATACTGTCGTCACGCATACTTTTTTTAAATCCTTCTTCAAGAGATGAGATTACAGCGTTTTTTGTGACTTCTGTCCCCGTACCGGAGGTTGTCGGAACAGCGATAAAGAATAGGGGTTTGTTTATAACCTTTTTGCCGGTGCCGACCCCTTCGAGGTAGTCGATGACTTTACCTCCGTTTGTCACGAGTGCACAAACAGCTTTAGCAGTATCCATTACGCTTCCGCCGCCTATTCCGATTATGGCATCAGCATTACACTCGTTTGCGTACTCGCATGCTTTATCCACGGAATGAGGGCTGGGTTCTCCTTGTTCGGTTTGATACGTAAATACCTTATAAATGCTTTCGATATCGGATTTTATTTGCTCGAATACGGGCTTTTCAGAAAGAGAAGCACCATGAATCAAGAGAACTGCCTTGATATCCTTATCTATATATTTTTTTAAATCCAATGACTCGTTTTTTCCGATGATTATTTTTACCGGCGAAAGAAAAGAAAAATCCATATATTATAGTCCCTTTTTTATTATCAATAATATCATTTTTGAAGCGAAAAGCAAAGATATGAAATCGACTAAATTCTCATTTAGCTTGAAACAATCTTTTTCGCCTGCTATAATCAGAGGTAATTATGCAGAGTAGTTTTTTTGCGTGAAGTGTTTCGGAATGGGATGTTGTCCGAAAACGAAGAGGATTTTCCTCGCGGTAAAAAAACGCATCCGCTGCGAGAAAATGATAACTACCGTTTTCTTGTTGGCTATTGTTTTCGTAGTTTACGAAAACTAATACTTGAAGCATAAGAAAAGGAGGTTATCTATGAAAAAGATAGAACTAAGAGAGTTAATTTTTTGTGCAATTCTCGCAGCACTGGGCGCAATTTTTTCCGCATACCTATCAGTAGAAATCCCGTCGGGTGGATCAAAACTTATAGAAATGTCATTAGCACCGGTTTTTGTAATGCTTGCCGGCATAGCGTTTGGACCGCTTCTGGGTGGAATGGTCGGATTTGTGGCGGACATAGCAGGATTCTTTATGGGAGTACAGCACGGGGCATATAATCCGGTTTTTTCGTTTACGATGGCACTGTTCGGTGTGATTGCGGGATTGTTTTTCTTGAAGAACAAAAAAGTGAAATGGTACAAAGTTTTACTTATTACAGTAATAGCTCAAGCTGTTTGTTCCGTAGGGCTGAATACATGGGCGATTAGGTTTTTCTATGCAAAAGGTGTTCCATTTAAAGCTTTGCTTGTACCAAGAGCTATAGCTGCCGGAATTGAAGTGCCGATATATTTTGTATTACTTTTTGCTCTTGCAGCTTCTTTGATAGCGATTATGTCAAAATCAATGAGACAGAAAAGTATAGAATAAACATTTCAAAGGAGACTTTATTATGGACAAAAATGCAAAAGTTATCGAGGCAAAAGAGCTTTTCTTTAAAAGCTATAATTGTGCTCAATCAACAGCTGTACCGTTCGCAGAAGAATGCGGGATGGAAAAGGATACAATGCTGAAAGCTTGTTCGGCCTTCGGCGGCGGAGTTGCAGGCTTAAAAGAGGTTTGTGGTGTTGTGATGGGAATAACTATGGTTGTCGGGCTGATTGAAAACAGGATTGATACGAGTGATAAAGAAGCAAAAGCTGAAATTAAGGGGATTGCACAGGGGCTTATAAAGAAGTTCACTGACATAAACAAAACAATTAATTGCGGCGAGCTGCTGGAAGATTTCGAAAAGAACCCATTGCCTGCTAAAGAAGGCGAGGAATACTATGCTGAAAAGCCTTGTACTAAACTTGTCGAGGACGGTGTAAGGATTCTTTGTGATTATATCGAAGCTAAACAGTAAAACATGAGAGACAGAGACGGATAAATAATATAACCTCTGGGTAATTACCCAGAGGTTTTTCAAGTTCTGTCCTCATCCGATCTTCGATGGAATTAATTCTAACATAAAAAACCGCAGCAGAGCTACGGTTTGTATGATAAAAACACTCTTAAATCTAAAACACTATTACTTTCTTCTTCTTACCTCGTGTTTCCTCTTCGTTGGGATTATATTTTTCAATCATCTCAATCGAGGTGTTATATTTTTTTGCAATATCCCAATAGCTTTCATTTTCTTCAGCAAAGTATATATGCATACCTTCGATCTGTTCCAACTCTCCTTCGCCTTTCTCGATATCCGTTACAGCATAGATTTCATGGGTTTTATATCCTTTTGCTGTAACACAAAGTGTGATCTTAAGGTCTATGCTTCTGCCGGCACCGTCGAATGAGATGTATTCAACATCCGTTTGAACTTCGGCGGAGATGTCTTCATTGAAGCCCTCGATTTGAACTTCGGTGCTGAAAGGGAATTCGCCTTTCATGCTTTTGACTCCATCAGAAGAGGAGTAACAGACAGTATACAGCATTACGCCTTCCACATATACTCTGTCCTGACCACAATATCCGGAGCTTAGAACGGACTTTGCTTTTACGAAAAGGACTCTTGCAACAGGCGGCATAGCTTCCGGTACTTCAATTCCGCTTCTGACAATCGCTTTCATACATCCCTTTACCTTTAGTTCCCTGATGCTGCTCTTTTCTCTTTCTATCTTTATGGGATATTTGGTGGAGTATCCATCTTCAACGTACTCGGCTGTCATTTGTCTTGTGACTCGGATTTTAAACGAGATATATGCTTCGATGTTTATGATATCCTGCTCCTCTTCGACAGGCATAGCTATAACTTCACCTACATATGGCATACAATCCAAGCTGTCATCTTCCTCCATCCCATCGATATGTACGATTTTACCGAACTCAGTGGTATCGTATAGATAATGAATAGGGGAGGTTTCATCATTGCTCAAGTATACCAAGTATATCGAAAGCTCACCTTCGATTATGCATTTGCTATCGTCTCTTACTAGTTCTTTGATTTTCGGATATGCTTCGCAATACAATATGTCTTTTGCAGGTGGCATGTTTTGCGGAATACGTATATCCTCTCGATAAGTCATAGAATCCTTTACTTCATCCACCATATATCTCATCTTCTCAGATTTGTTTTTCAGCATAACTTCATCATCATGAACATCTGCAACATACGATTTTGTCTTTATACCGAATACTTTTGTTTCGATCTCAACAATTCCTTTGACATTCACTGTTCGAATGTCTGTGTCTGAATAGTCGACTTCTTTTAGATTTGCTGTTACATCAACTCGCATATTTTGTTTTATGCCGATAATTGAGACGGAATGCTTATATGCAGAAACAGAATCGAATGAGTATATACCGCTGTCTTTTCCGATATATATTACTGAAAGGGTGACTGTACCATCAAGCAGAACCTTACCATCAACGGCTTCTGCGCTCATCGTCGAGGCCTTCCCTTCAACGAGTAATATTTCGGCAATATCAGGCTTGCCGCTGGGCAAAACGAGATTTCCCTCGATAATCGCTTGAGATTTGCTGATTGGGAAAACCTCATCTATTTTTATGGGCTTCTTTATGGTTTTCATTGTTTCTTTTCCTCCCGAAATGATTTATCCTTTTATATGTTTATAACGAAAGGGAGGAAAATATTACGAATATCTATTTTCTTGGAATAAAAAAACCTGCATGAAAACTCATACAGGCATGGTTGATTATTATATTTATTCGGTAACTTCTTTTACGATTTTAATAAGCTTATTAACGCTGTCTGAAATTCTGTCGAGTTCTTCATCACTAGGGCTTCCTTTGAATTCGACCGGCTCAACAAACTCCCAGCTTCCTCTGTTTCTTTCCATCATCTCATCGAGATCCTTTTGTGCTCCGCCTGACCATCCGTATGATCCGAGCCGGAAGGCCTTTTTGTTCTGCATTTTCTTTCTGCAGATTTCCTCTAAAACAGAAGCCATAGGAGGATACATTTTATATTCATAAGTAGGCATAGCGAGTATTATTCCTGTGGATTTCCAAACGGAGGCCAAAATCTGGCTCCAAGAATCCTGCACAACATCGTGATAATGGATTGTTATTCCGTCTTCCTCCAAAACCTCAATCGCTCTATCGGTTCCCTTTTTAGTCATTCCGTACATTGAGCCTGCGAGAACAGTTATTGCTCTTTCGCTCGGACCTTTTTGGTACGAAGCATATCTTGAATAGTCGCTCATAATTCTTCTCGGGTCTTTTCGCCAAACGATACCGTGTCCCGGAGCGATAATTTTTATAGGCAGTTTTGAGAATTTTTCCAGGGATTTGTTCATGAAGAGGGAGAAAGCAGCGATTATATTCGCATAATATCTCAAAGCTTCGGATTCATAATGTTCCAGTTCTTTTTCGCTTAGAAGATCATCGTATCCTTCATCGGAAATTTTGCCGTATGAACCGAATGCATCGCAGGAAAACAGCGTTCCGGAAAGTGTATCAAAAGTTGCTATAGTGTCAGGCCAATGGATATTGGGGATTTCGATAAACTTCAAGATTCTGCCTGCACCAAGGTCTAAAGTATCACCTTCTTTTACTACGTGTATGTTTTTTGTGTGTCCGAAAAAGGCATCCAAAAGATCTGCGGATTTTTGTCCGCACACGATCTTTACGTCATCCTTGAATTTTTTAATTGTACTGATCCACCCGGAATGATCCGGTTCCATATGATTGATTATGAGATAATCCACTTCCTCGATTTTTATATCCAGTTTTTCAACCGCCCTCAAGTATGCATTTGATAAATCTTCGATCCCTAAAACGCCGTCAACAAGAGCGGTTTTTTCGCCCTTGATAAAGTATGAGTTCAGAGAAACTCCATGAGGTATCTCCCAAAAACCCTCAAACAATATATTCTCAATATTGGCAGTAAGCCTTGTTATTCCATCACTAACCTTTGTAATATTCATTATTTTTCCTTTCAGTAAATACAAATAGTATCTATTATAATATTATCTAGTCAAATATATGTCAATATTCCTTTTGAGCTAAACAAATAAACCGATAAATAATGAGAATAATACACAAACTAAAGTGATTAAAAAGGGAATTATTTCGAAAAACCTTAAGAATATACGGATTAATGGTGTAGAATGTTTTATTTTCTTGCGAATAGTTTTTTTATATGATATCTTCGTTACGAAATCACAAACAAAAATGAAGCAGAGTATGGAGGTGCGCTATGCCTGATAAGCCGATAATTTGTAATGATTGTAAAGATGAATTTCTCTTCACCGAAAGAGAACAGGAGTTCTATAAGGAAAAGGGATTTGATAACGAGCCGAAGAGATGTCCGAGCTGTAGAAAGAAAAGAAAACAGAGAAGGAACGAAAGAAGAAATATAGAACGGTCCGGCAGCTGGTAAACGGTACAGGCCGATATTTTTTCTTAGCTAAAAGCAGCGCATATTAGGTGAGAACCGTTTTTATATTTTTTGACTAATCAATTGATTTTTTATATGATATACTAGTAGATATAAAACTGTTTATTATTTAGCTTAACTGCTTAAATTCGACTGGAGGAAATTGATGAGCAGAAAAACTATTGCATTAATCTTAATAATTTTGTGCACAGCACTATTATTCAGCTCATGCATTATAAAAGACGATAATGCGGATAGACCTACAAAAAAACCCATAGTTGCGCCAACTCCGACTCCGGTACCGACGGCATTCCGAGAGTACCCGGAAACGATTATCCAGTGGATGATACCATTCGGGGCCGGAACCGATATTGATAACTGGAACAGAGCAATAGGCGATGGACTCGCAGATCAGCTCGGATGGCGTATCATGTATACGAATATTTCCGGAGGGCTTTCCGGCTCGACAGGAACATATAAGGTCTTTAATTCAAGACATGACGGATATATGTATGCCGGAGCAAGTGAGAGAACTTTAACGATACCTATCTATGTCGAAGGAGAGCTTACCACCAAGGACTGGGTATATTTTATCGCCGGCGGAGCACCGAGCGTTCTTTGTGTGAGCCCGAATATAGGGCTTGAAACGATTCAAGAGTTCGTTATGGCTGCCGATAATGCAGAAGAGGATAATGAGTTGACTATTGCTGTAAGCGGAGGAGGACTTCAAGCGGCACTGCCGTATTACTTTGTGACTGAGAGCGGTCTGCCTTTCAATTTAAAAACGTATAAGACGGATGAAGAGGCGAGAGA
>Ga0180436_10002326_pt1 | contig 18135 bp, 11 predicted proteins | sample SS_ome_2_FD_132434 | JGI IMG/M metagenome (GOLD analysis project Ga0180436, IMG submission 132434) | Hypersaline lake sediment archaeal communities from the Salton Sea, California, USA - SS_3_S_2 metaG | ecosystem: Environmental > Aquatic > Non-marine Saline and Alkaline > Hypersaline >...
ACCCGTAATAGCGGCCATGCTTCCGGCGGAAAACGAGCACCTGGCCCCATCAATATTGGCCTACAGAGAAGAGATGACCAATGGTAACTATGACCATGATCTCAGCAATGCTACCTGGTATCGAGACGCGCCCGGTTGCGGTGATCTTGAAATTGATTCAGCACTAATCCAAACCAAAAGTGACCTTTTTCGTGTTTATACGCGTGCCGCGCTTCGGGATATAACCCTGAGTGCTCAGGCCGTAATCAGTCGGGTTAAAGACAAAAAAACCGGTAAGTGGCATGCTAAGATCTTGAGTTGGCAGGAAAAATAAGTTATGATTAATTCTTTAATCAGGGTATTAAGATAAGATGCACCCCATCTTAATCGAGAGCGTTCGACCATATGAGTAGAAAATTACTGGGTTTGGATATTCGTCGCGACAGTGTTTCCGCTGTTGTCGTAAAAAGCGGTATTAAGGGTAGTTGGATTGAACAGCACGTGCACGTACCCATCCTGGCGGATTCCTCATCCTTTGAAAATGAAATGGGGCGGGCCCTGGGCGTCATTGCATCGCAAATTAAGACTAGCGACACGGTCTGCCTGGTGGCCATGCCTGCTGGTCATGTAACCTATAGAAACCTGCAAGCCCCTTTTAATGAAATAAAGAAATTGCGCCAGATCCTTCCTTTCGAGTTAGAAACCGATCTGCCGTTCCAAGCCGACGAAATTGCTTTCGATTTCAACCTGTTCGAAAACCCGTTACGAGAAGAAAAACCGCAACTATTTGCGGCTGCAATTGAAAATAAACGGATTGATGCAACCGTGGAGCAGCTGCGTCGAATCAATTTGCAGCCGGATATCCTAACGATAGGGGGGTACGCCCTGGGACAATATGTTGCCAATATGTCAGCGGATAACCCCTGTCAGCTATTCATCGAAATGGCAAAGACCGATGCGACCATGGTCCTTTCTCTGGCGGGAAAGGTCTGTTTGGTGAGAACCTTCCCCTGTAATTCAAATCAATTGACTGCAAATCAGCATTTGGCCACTCAGGTGCAAAGAACTTTGATGGCATTCGAACATAAATCCGGTTTAAATTGCAGCGTCGAAGATATTCGCATCAGCGCGGCGCCCTTGGACGATACCAACCTGGAAACTACGCTGGAATCCACTTTGGGTGCACCGGTAAGTCGCATCGATCTGATGAAAATGAACTCTCGGGTTACGTTGACCGCTAAATCCGAACCCTGGCAACCGCATTTAATGGATGGTTCCCTGGCTTTGGTGTTGAATGAACTATCCGGTTTCGACAGTTTTAATTTCAGGCGCGGAAGCATGGGGATGGGAAAGGTATGGAACGAAAATAAGCGGGACATAGTGAAAACATGCTGTTTAGGTGGCGTGGTGGCTTTGTTGTTTATCGGGTATAGCATTGTCAGTTCATATACCCTTAAACAGCGCGTAGATTCCAAAAGAGAAGAGGTGCTGGGTGTATTTAAATCGACCTTTCCGGAGATAAGCCAGATTGTCGATCCGGTGCATCAAATGCGAACAAGACTAAGCGAAGCCCAAAAGCGTATTTCTTTTCCGGGTGAAACCGCATCGTCAGTACAAGTTATCGATATATTAAATGATATCAATCGATTGATACCAGAAAATCTGGATGTGGAGCTCATGAGCATTGTCTCTGGAGGCGATAGTGTGGTTGTAGCCGGCAACACGGATACATTCAATGCCGTGGACGATATAAAGACCGGATTAGAACAATCTGAACTATTTAAAACCGTTTCGATCAGCTCGGCAAATATGGATAAAAGTGGCAAACGTGTGCGCTTTAAAATAAAGGTGGCACTATGATAAAGGCTATTAGACCCATATTGGCTAGGCTCAACCAGCGCGAAAAGGTAGCCCTTGGTATGGGCATCGCTTTTGTCGGAATATTTGTTTTCGTCAAGTTTTTCATATTCCCTTTTGTCGATACAAGGGAAAGGCTTGAAAGAAGCCTGGCTGTTCATACCCGACATTACGAGGAGATATTGCAGTTGCGTGCCAGCTATTTGGAAATGCAGGCTCGTGCTGCTCAATCAAAAATTCGATTTGAACGCCGTCGCAGGGGGTTTACCTTATTTTCATTTCTAGAAGAGCTGGCTGCACAGGTTGGAATCAAGGACCGAATTACGTCCATGAAGCCCATGAACAATAAGCTCAAAGATTCACCCTATACGCAGTCGCTTGTCGATATGAAATTGAACGGTATATCCATGGAACAGATGACGCAATTTATATATCGAATAGAAACGTCACAAAACATGATTCATATTCGGCGGCTATCTCTCAGTAAAAAGGAGGATGATAAAGGCTTGTTGAATGTTATCCTGCAGGTTGAAACATTTGAGGTTTGAATGAAGCGTTTTAGAACATGGTTTTTCTACCTAGTTTACACAGTGGTTGCTGTAGGATTATTTCTCTATCTATTGTTTCCGGCGGAAGCATTCAAAGGGGCCGTGTCAGCCTATTTAGTGAAAACGATTCCGGCATATCAGATTCAAATCGACCACGTGACGCCGGTTTTGCCACTGGGACTCGGCTTGGATTCGGTCCGAATTTCCCAGCAAGACCGATTAAATGCACAGATCGATGAAATTAAATTAACACCAAAATTTGCAAGCCTGTTTTCAGAGGCAAAAACGATCAATATTCAAGGCAAGGCCTATTCGGGTGCTCTGGATGGAAACATCGATTTAAATCAGCGCGATGACGGGTTGCATGCAGAAATTTTGCTAAAGCTAAGCGGTATCCATGTTGATGAAATAGAATACCTGCAGTCAGTAATAGAAAGAAAACTGTCTGGTCGTTTGAGCGCTATCGTAACGATTGTTAACGAACCGGGTTCCGGAGACAGCCTGAGAGGCAACCTGGAATTAACCGGCACGCGGATGGCATTTTCAAGCCCCCTCATAAAGGTTAGCGAGATTGATTTCAATGACGTCAGCGCAGATTTTAACCTGAACAAAAAAGTATTTTCATTGAAACGTCTGGCGGCGACGGGCGGACAGATAACCGGCAACCTGGCAGGTACCATCATGATTCGAAAACCTTTTGAGAACAGTCGGCTCAACTTAAGGGGTTCATTTATGCTGGCGGAGGCATTACTGGCCGGCATGCAGGACATCATCACCAAGAACATATTCAAACAGCTCAAACCGGGTGCCAAAGGGATACCGGTTCGTATCTATGGTACCATTGCCAAGCCGCGATTTTCGTTTAGGTAGCATATTGACTATCAATTGACGACCCATGAAGACTTATCTTTTTATTATAAATTTGTTGTTCCTGACTGTGGCCGCCTATTTGGGTGTCGATACGTTCTACCAAATGGCTGGTGCCAAGCTCGAGGTTGTCAGCCCCTCGGTTGATGCAGCCAAAAAAATGCCCACGCCATCAAAAGAGCCGGTGCAACCACTGGAAAAGTATCAGGCTATTTACCAGCGAAATCTGTTTAAACTAGAACGGGGCCCCAAAATAGAACCTGAACCGGCTAAGGTTGAAATAGAAGCTTTAAAGGAAACCGATTTGAAGCTGAAACTGTGGGGCACGGTAACCGGTAACCGTGCTACCGCTTACGCCGTCATTGAGGATACCAAAGAACGCAGGCAACAATTGTATCATGTGGCGGATGCCATCCAAGATGCGATTGTGCGTGAGATCCACCGGGAAAAGGTGGTACTGGAAGTAGACGGCAACCTGGAAGTGTTGCAGATGGAAAAAATTGAGAACCGGACCAGGGGCAAGAGCTTGGCCCGGCGACCCGCACGGCAAAAGCGACAAGATCCCCGGGCTGCTGATCCCAAGAAAGTTACCTTAAAGCGCGAACGAATCGAATCGGCGGTCAACGATTTGGGTAACTTAATGAAGCAGGTTCGTATTCGACCGCATTACAAAGACGGTCAGTCAGATGGTTTAACTTTATCCGGTATCCGGTCCAATTCCATTTTCAGTGAAATGGGATTCAGGAACGGAGATGTTATCGTAGGGGTGGACGGCAATCAGATCGAGTCCGTGGATGATGCCCTCAGTTTGTACGAAAACCTGCAATCTGCGGATCGGGTTCAGGTTCAAATTCGTCGGCGGGGACGAATGCAGACAATTGACTATCAGGTGGAATAATTTTTTACGCACAATCAACAAACAAAGCGCAAAGAAAAATTGGCGGACGAACAATAACGGTAACCTTATGAAAAAATATGAAAAAATTATAATGATGGGTCTGGCTGTAAGCGTTCTGTTTCTTTTTATATTTGGTTATGCGGTTGCTGCTGAAAAGACCGGTCAGACAGGTAAACAGGTGTCCATTGATTTTAACAATGTCGATATTAATGTTTTGATTAAGTTCATTAGCGAATTGACCGGAAAGAATTTTGTTATCGACCAGCGGGTCAAAGGCAAGGCAACCATCATCTCACCATCTAAAATATCGGTTGAAGAGGCCTATAAGGTATTCGAATCGGTTCTGGAGGTTCATGGGTTCACGACGGTAAAGGCGGGCAAGGTTATCAAGATTGTACCCTCGCCGGATGCACGCTCAAAAAATATTGAAACCCGCATTCGAGAAGAGGCGGGAGATACCGAAGACAAAGTGGTGACTCAACTCATCCCTCTAAAATATGCCAACCCAGCCGAAATTAAGAAGCTTTTTGCTCCCCTGGTATCCAAGAGCAGTATCATACTCGACTACGCTCCCACCAACACCCTCATTGTTACGGATGTGTATTCCAACATCCGACGATTAACAAAGATTCTGGCAGCCATCGACATCGTCAAAAGCGGCCAGGAACTGAGCATGATCCAATTGGCCCATTCAAATGCCAAGGATATGGCCAAAACACTTGAAGCGGTTTTTGGTTTGACCCGGACAAAATCTAAAAAGCGCGTTGATCCCGCAAGGATTGTGAAGTTTGTGGCCGATGACCGCACGAATACACTAATTGTTTTGGCCAGTGAAGGCGACATGCTCCAAGTTGAGGAACTGATTGCCGTGCTGGACAAAGAAACCCCCAAGGGCAAGGAAACTATTCATGTGTATTACCTGGAACATGCCACGGCCGAGGATTTGGCCAAAGTGTTGGAGGCCATCCCGACTAAGAAAACAACCGAGAAGAATCCCAAAGCCGCCCCGATCGTATCTTCAAAGGTCCGGATAACAGCAGATAAAGCCACCAACAGTCTGATCATCATGGCCGAAAAGGAGGATTACCAGGTTTTAGAAACCATCATCCGCAAGCTGGATATTCCCCGGTCTATGGTTTATATTGAGTGCCTGATAATGGAAGTTAATGTGGAAAAGGACTTCCTATTGGGATCCGAGTGGGTGCTGGGTGAAAAGTTTGAATATGACAACGATGATTATGGTGCCGGAGGGGGCTTCAGCGGCAGCGAGCCCGGTTATGGCAATCTGGGCGGATTGTCAGGCGGTTTAACCGGTATCGCCGCCTACCCGCCCGGATTTTCCGTAGGGGTTTTCGGTGAGTCCATCAACTTGGGCGGCGTGACGTTCCCCAGTCTGGGTGCCGTAATTCAAGCCTATCGCAAGGACGAGGATGTCAATATTCTTTCCACACCCCAGATTTTGACGACGGACAACGAGGAGGCCAGCATCAGTGTGGGAAAAAACGTACCCTACCAAACCCGACAAGGCGTATCGAGTACTGCGACCAGTGACGTCTATTTCCAGTACGAATACAAGGATGTGGCCCAAACGCTTAAAATTACACCCTACATCAGTCAGGATCGTTTCGTCCGCCTTTCCATCAGCTACGAGGGTACGGCGCTCGACGATCTGGCCACCACGGCTGCAGATCGTCCCACAACGCTAAAACGGACCATCGATACCACCGTCATTGTCAAGGACCAAGATACGGTAGTCATCGGTGGCCTCATCGATGATAGCATGACCCAGACCATCTACAAGGTACCCTGTCTGGGAGATATCCCCTTGCTGGGCTGGCTGTTCAGGACAGACAGCCGGGCCAAGGATAAGACCAACTTGTATGTGTTTCTGACCCCACGTGTTGTCGCCAATCCGACCGAAGCCGCGGCTATTTATAAAGCCAAAAAAGAACAGATCGAAGCACAAAAGAAAATTAAACCCGAGCAGGAAGTCAGCGGAGAGGATAGCAACCAATCAAAATCACCAGTAGAGTAGCCGGTATCTTGGTAATCATACCATGACAGCATCGCTTAGCCACATATTGAAGCAGCAAAGCCAGATTTCCGATACAGATCTGGAGGAAGCGCTCAGAATTGTATCGGAAAAAGGCGGTGATCTCGGCAATATTCTGATCCAAAGAAAAATCATAACCGAGACCCAATTGCTGCACGCGCTCAGCCGCCAATACGATATACCCTTTTGGTCAAAACTGCCGTTAGCTGCCATCGGTAAAGATTTTTCACAACAGGTACCGAGCCAATTTTTAAAAAAACATCATATTGTGCCTCTCGAGAGCCGCCAGTTGAACCTGATGGATCCGGTATCGCCGGAATCCCAGGCAGATTCGGCCACTGACATTGCAAGCGGTGCGAACGGCATAACCATTGCGATCAATGATCCGGGTAATTTCCAGCCCATGGATGATCTTGCCAGACTCATGGGCATCGATTCTTATCATGTCGTTCTGGCCACCCGAGAAGAGATCGTAGCAGCCATCAACCTATCCTATGATTATAGCCAAGACTCAGCCGAGCAATTGGTTCAGGATATGGAGGAAAACGGCAGCATGATCATCAGTGCAATTGAGGACACGGCCGACCTATTGGATGATACCAGCGAAGCGCCCATTATCAAATTGGTTAACCATATTATCTCGCAATCCATTAAAGCCAGAGCCAGCGACATCCACGTGGAGCCATACCAAGGAAGTTTCAAGGTTCGCTACCGTGTGGATGGTATTTTGTACGACCTCCTAACGCCCCCCAAGTGGATCCAGGCTGCTTTGATTTCCCGCATCAAGGTGATGGCCAAGATGAACATTGCCGAGAAACGATTGCCGCAGGACGGCCGCATGGATCTGAAAATCGGTAATCAAGAAATAGATGTGCGGGTTTCCACGATCCCAACCTCGTTTGGAGAACGCGTGGTTATGCGTCTGCTCAACAAGACCAGCTCCCTGATCGATCTTACCGATTTGGGATTGGATCGTGAGATGCTGGCCCGGGTTAAAGAGTTGGTGACGTCGCCCAACGGCATGATTTTGATGACGGGGCCTACCGGCAGTGGGAAAACGACCACGCTATATGCGGTTCTATCGTCAATCAACTCGCCCGATATCAATATCATTACCATCGAGGATCCCATCGAGTATCAAATCGATGGAATCAGCCAGATTCAGGTCAATCCCAAAATCGATTTGACATTCGCCAGAGGCTTGCGGTCCATCGTCCGTCAGGATCCTGATGTGGTTTTGGTGGGGGAAATTCGCGATTATGAAACGGCAGAAATTGCCATCCAATCGGCACTCACCGGCCACCTTGTTTTTTCGACGCTGCACACCAATGATTCGGCCGGTGCCATTACCCGCCTGGTGGACATCGGCATCGAACCTTTCCTGATTTCATCATCCGTCATCGCGGTAGCCGCGCAACGCCTCATCCGCGTACTGTGTGACAAATGTAAAAAACCGCACCAGCCCGATGAATCTCTGTTGGCTGCCATCGGCATTTCGACGCAGCGCTCACGCGAAGTTGACATCTATCGAGCTGTGGGGTGTGAATCCTGTTTTCATACCGGTTATAAAGGCCGGATAGGTATATTTGAACTCATGCGGATGAACCATGATTTAAAAAGCCTCATTCTTAAATCCCACGATGCCAATCGCATTTTGGCTGAGTCCCGGAAACTAAAGATGGTTACCCTCAGAGAAGACGGGATTCATAAGGTGCTGGGCGGTGTGACCACCATTGAAGAGGTTCTCAGGGTGACCCAAAAATGAACGTTAAATTTGAATTCCCCTCTATAGCGCAACTTAGGATTTTCGTTGCACCTCAACCGAATTTCTCACCGCCAAGCCTGGCAACATGGTATAAATTCAAATTATGTTTGTTGTAAAAAAACTACCTTTCAAAGGCAGGCGAATCGCCTGGTCATGCTGGTTATTTGTACTGGCCTCACTCATAGCTAGTGTCGCCTGGCCGGCTCCAGCTATCGCAGATGCTGAGGTGGTTCTGCGGGCCGACAGCCAATTTACGCTGGCCGAACGACTATTCACTCAACAAAAATATCAGCTATCACGCCTCGAATACGAGCGATTTATTCATTTTTTCCCGAACGACGAACGCATTCCCCAGGCCCACTATCGTTTGGGCATGGCCTATTTTGCCCAACGGCAGTATGAATCGGCGATTCAGGCATTCGGACCGCTTATGGAGATGGCTTACGGGTCGACAAACTTGCAGGCACGCGCGTTTTTCATGGCCGCAGAGAGTCACCGTCGCTTGGGACGCCCATCGGTTGCTGTGACCATCCTGCATAATCTTGAATTCCAGTCCAATGATTTAGCATTTCGGGATGAGGCCATATATCGAAGTGCTTGGATTTATCTGGAATTGGGGCATTGGGAAAAGGCCGGGCAGGCTTTTGGCAGGATCAGCGTCCAAGGCCAGAAGCGATTTCGTATTGCCGAATTAATCCGCAAGCTTGAAACGGCTGATCAAATCGAGCGTCTAAGTCCAGGACTGGCCGGAACCTTGGCCATTATTCCCGGTGGCGGTTATTTGTATTGCCGTCGCTACCAGGACGCCCTCATTTCATTTTTAGTTAATGGGGCGCTCATTTATGCCGCCTATGAGGCGTTTGAGAACGACATGGTGGCCCTGGGAGGCCTGATCACATTTGTGGAGATCGGATTCTACTCGGGCAATATCTATGGCTCCATATCCAGTGCGCACAAATACAACCGCAACCGCCAAAGAGATTTTATCGACCACCTCAAGCAAAATTTACGGGTAAACCTATCGGCACGACCGCAGAACAAGGGACTTGAAGTGGCCCTGCACTATCGCTTTTGAAGCCACCCCTTGACCCTAAATCCGATCGTTCACTCCAATCATTAGCCACCGACAGGGTCGCTGGTCGTTGACTATTTGGTTGACATGCCCATGGGTTTAAAAATAGGATCCCAGAAAAAAATTTCAGGCTCTGCGTTCGGCGATATGATCATTTGCACGCATAACTGGCTAGGACACACCGGTTGTGTACCTCAGAGCAGAAAATTTTTTGCATAGGGAATAATGCGATATGTTGGAAAGAAAAACAACCTGTCAGAAAATATCTTAATCCTCGGTCTGGGTGGTGTGGGCTACTATCTGGCCAAGCGTCTGGTGCACGAAGGTTATGCTATCACCGTCATCGAGTCCGATGACCGGCTTATACGCGAAGCCGACGGCAGTTTAGATGCGCGCTTGATCCATGGCAATGCCATGAGCATAGAATGCTGGCGCGGAGCCAATGCCCCTAAAATGGATTACATGATTGCGGTCACCAATAACGATGCCGTAAATATGTTGGGCGCGATCATTGCCGACCGTTTTGGTATTCCGCGTAAAATTGCACGTGTTCGCTCTTTGGAATTCGGAACTAAGGATTCCTTTTTGACGGTAGATGATCTCAAAATTGATCTCATTATCCACCCGGAGGAATTGGCGGCCCAAGAAATTGTTCGGATTATCAAGCTCCGGGCCGGTAATGATATTATCGATATCGCCAATGGTCAGATCCAGGTTATGGCAACCCGCATTCAGGAATCATCCGCGCTTGCCAATAAAAAACTCAAGGAAATCTCTGAGACCTATCATGAATTTCCATTTCGGGTTGTGGCCTTGGCTCGCGGTATTAAGACCGTCATTCCCGGTGGCGATGAGATACTATTACCCCATGACTTGATATTCATTATGGCTGCGGCTAAAGATTTGCCCCAGCTGCTGAACTTAACCGGTGCCAAACAACGCCGTAGTCATCGCGTGATGATTCTGGGGGGTGGTCTCGTGGGGCGACGGGTGGCCCAGTTATTGGAAAACACAGTTAAAGTGACCATTGTGGAGAAAAACGAAGAATCGACCCGTGAACTTTCCTATGAATTAAAAAATGCCGAAGTGTTGCATGGCGACGGATCAGATGCCAACGTTTTGCAGATGGCCGGTTTACTGGACGTGGATACCTTTATCACAGCAACCGGAGACAATGAGACCAATATCATGAGCTGCTTATTGGCAAAACATCTTATGAACGGTGACAACAGCCCAGACAAAAATACCCAGCGTAAATCCATCTGTTTGGTCAATAAAGAGGACTACCTGGTTTTGGCAGCCACCATGGGTTCGGATATCGCCTTGAATAAAAAAATACTCGCCGGCAATGAAATATTGAAATTTATCCGCATGGGGCAATTATTATCGGTGGCACACCTGCATGGTTTGGATGCTGAGATGGTGGAAATTGTAGCCGAACCCAATGCACCCATTACGCGCAAACCGCTCTCCAAATTAGACCCATCCTACTATGGCAAGATTATTATCGGCGCCATTTTCCGCGACGGAGATTGGCATATCGCCGTGGGAGACACCCGTATTCATGGCAACGAACGTGCGATTGTGGTTTGTAAGTCGCTGGCGTTGAAGGATGTGCAGCATCTTTTTTTCAGTTGAAATAAAATGGATTTCACAACTTACGTTCTGAGATCCATTTTATTTCTTCCAGAAGGAGGGATAAAAGACCACCAGGGCTGAAAACATTTCCAAACGACCCACCAACATATTCCACGATAAAAACCATTTTCCGATGGCTGAAATATGAGCGTAATTCTCAGCAGGTCCGATGGTACCGAAACCGGGACCGATATTCATCAACGTGGCGATAATGGCACTCATGGCAGTTACGTAGTCCATATCGTCGGTGATGACCATGAGACAGCCGCCGCCCAGTATCAGAAAAATATTGACGATAAAATAACAGATGGCCAAATCAATGATCAGCCGATCAACCGGTTTGCGGTTCAAACGCACGGTGACCACGGACATGGGCTGAAAAAAGATTTTCTTTATGGTGGCAATCATATATTTCCAGATAATAACATAGTGAACGACCTTGATGCCACTGGTGGTAGAGCCGGCGCAAGCGCCAATAAAGCAGGACGCATACAGGAACATTTGGGCGGCCTGGGGCCATTTTTCATAGTCGGCGGTTGTGAAACCCGTGGTGGTCAACAAAGACATGATCTGAAAGGTGCCATACCGGATGGCATCTGCCAGATTTGTATAGGTATTCTCTTTCCATAGGATCCATGCCACTGCGGCGCAAAAAAATAGCAGAAAGCCCACATACCAGCGTAATTCGGTATTGACTTGAATCACCCGCCATTCGCCTTTGGCCATATGGTAGAACAGCATAAAGGTCATGCCGCCCAGAAACATGAATACAATGATGACCCAATCGAAATAGGCGCTATCATAGTGACCGATGCTGGCATTTTTAGGCGAATACCCGGACGTTGACACGGTCCCAAACGCATGGCAGAGGGAATCGAAAAGCGACATACCGCCGGCAGACAGCAGAATCGTTTCCAGGACGTTCAGGGTCAAGTAGATTCCCCACAGCCAGATCATGGTATCGCGGTTGCGGGGGATAAACTTTTCTTTGGTGATGACCTGTCCGGGGCTTGATTCCGCTCTAAAAATACGCACGCCGCCCATGCCGTGCGGCAGAAAGATCACCGTCAGTGTGAGGAATCCCATGCCTCCCAGGAGATGGGTTTGGCTGCGCCAGAACAACAATCCATAAGGGACAATCTCAATATCCGTCAGGATGGTGGCACCGCTGGTGGTATAGCCGGACATCATTTCGAAAAATGCGTCGGTGAAGGATGGGATGGATCCATGCAACATGAAGGGTAATCCCGAAACCGCTGAAATCAAAACCCAACCGAAAACGGCGATAAAGAAACCATCCTTGATGTTGAGTTCATACGAACGCCGAAAAAACCACCACAAGGGCCATCCTAGGGCGATGGCAACGATGGCGGATATAAATAGAGCCAATAGATCATTTTCACCGTAATAAACGGAGCACGCAATCGGCAGAACCATAGAACAGCCGGTTACGATCAGCAGCTTGCCGAGAACATTGGCTATAGAGTTAAAATTCATACCAGGTTGCTTTACATGAAATTAATCCAAAAAAAAATATAAATTTATGTGCAAATCCAAGCAATCGTTGCCGCTAAATTATTCTTGAATTTGTTTTTGCAGCTTTAAGATAAGGGCTTGTATTTTATAAATCTCTGTTTTTGGTGCCAACCTTAGAGCTGTGCGGGCATGATCCAAGGCCGGGGCATATCGTTCTTGAGCCTGGTACAGCAGTGCCAAATTGCGATGGCTTTCAAAGTCATTCGGTTGCTGTTGCAAAGCATGCTTGAACCGTTTCACTGCCTTTTCAAGCTGACCCAGGGATGCCGATACCTGGCCGGCTTCTTTCCACAAGAGGGTGTTGTTGGGATCGGCGGCCAAGGCTTGTTCATAAAAAGCAGCGGACAACTTCAAACGATGAACGCGATGGTTCTCATCTTGCGTGTCTGCCGACCAGGCCGAACTCATCCGGGCCAGGTTATTTTTTAAGGATACGTCACGGGGGGCCAAATGGGTGGATGCGCCCACCCAATTGATTGCCTCTTGGTAAGATCGGGATTTTTGGGGTTCCGCCAACAATTTGGCACGTTCAAAGAAAAAGTGACCCAGTTTCTGATGCCGCCGGGCCTGCCGATCTTCGAGTGCAATAGCAGACCGGAAACATTGATGGGCCGGCTGCCAGTTGCCTTTAAGGACTAATTCATCACCCGCTTTGGTATAGATGTCCGCTATGGAATAATACAGGTTGGAACGAACAAGCGGTGGCAGCATGAGGATGATCATGAAAACAGACAGCCAGGCCGTTCGTTCTTGACTTGATGCATGAACACCCTGCAGATGCACCCAACTCCGGGCGCCCAGAATGATGATTGTGAATATGCCAGCATATGTCATGATCAGCCTTACATTTTTGGCCACGACTGTGGCCAGGGTCGCATTCGAGAATGCATTCAGAACAGCGCTTACCACCGGTTCCGTCATGAACAGAAGCACGCCATACAGGATTCCAATCCCAAGCATCACAAAAATCGGTGTGGTGTTCTGAGATGGCTTTAGACTGCCGGACCCACTGACTGGTGCCCCATGGGGTTTGAAAAAATAACAACATACCAGCACAATGCTCAGTTGGCATATTAGTACACTGTAAATATAAAAGACGTGATGGTTGCCAAAACATAGGTACGCGAATGAGGCCAAAATGCTGGCGGTGCACCCGAGGATAGCGATGTAAATCGCTGGCGGCAGCTGAATCAACTCATTTTTTTCTGCTCTCGGATCTTCGCCAGTCCTTTTTTCCCAAAAATGTCCTGCCATGGTAATCATGCCGGCAATAACCCAATAATACAAGCGTGTTGCCGTAATACCGAAGCTGAATTGAATTTCAACAAAATGGGCTACCAGGGCGGACAGCAATAGACTGAGCAGCACTGCTTTGGCGTCCCATCGGATACGATATCGTTTGGGTTTTGCCAGTGTGAAATAAAGCAGATAGATAAACATGCCCGATACCAGGCCTAGGCCGGTTCCCATACCACAATAGGCTGTCTGTCCGGTTGTGAAATAAGGAAATAAAAAACCCATGAGCATTCCCGTCAACAGACTCAATGGCCAGGCTTGTTTATGGTTTTTGGACTGAATCAGACCCAGGTAATTCAAGACCACATATCCGAGAAAGCCAAAAATTGCCAAAAATAGAGCTGTGCCTAAAGCACCATGCATCAGGATCAGGTCGAGTATTTCATTATGGGCGCGGTCGGCAATGGCGGTGGGACGCTCGATCTGTTTAAGCAGCGGTGGCATGTGCGAGGGTGTCGCCAGGGAAACGGTTTCGGCCCCGAAACCCGTCAGCAATCTCCCCGGATGGGATGCCAGAGTATTGATAATACCTTTCCATATAGACACCCGAACGAGCCCGGTTCCGGTTTGGAAGCTGTTGGCCAAGGATTGCAGAAAAGGCAATTGGGATAGTATGGCCAAACGGTGGCCCCATAAGGCGATGAACATGGTTGGCAATGCGAGCAGACCACTGCTGCACAACAGACCCAAGGCCAGCCTTGATCGGCCGCGTCCGAGTAATAAAAGCAATAGAAACAGAAGCAGGGCGACCATCAAGCCCAGCAGGGGGCCTCGTTTTTGGGCCATGACGATGACAAAAATGTTGAGGACCAAAAAAAACAGGCAGATCGACAAAAAGGCCTTGGAACGACTCTGAGATTGGCTTGATGCGTCCGTTTTTCCAATGGATAGCATAGCCGTGCAGGCACGCATGACAAAATAGAGATTGATGGGGACGCACATGATCAAAAAGGCCGGCAGGAACAATCGATTCCCAAAGGTACTCCAAGTGGGTTTGGCAAATCCAAAGAAAAGATTCGGGTCAATTCCCAGAAATTGCGCCAGGGTCCAGAAGGATACCACGAACCCGGCCAACTGCACGGCCAGCAATAAGCGATCCATCTGCTCATGGGTGCGGATGGTGGTAATAACGATACAAAAAAAGATCAGATAGCAAAAGGTTGAATAGGTGCCCTGACGGCGGTTCAGCGTTCCGAAAAACGACTCCGCCGGCGATAAGCCGTAAATTGACGACATGAGGTGCATGTAGCCAAAAAGCAGTACCAACGCGGCAATAGCCAGGAGCGGTTTCGAATTCGGATCGTAAGGAGAAACATGATCATGGTGCTTTCGGGCTAAAATAGACAGCAGAAAAGGCAGGCATAAAAGGGCCATGCTGCGAAGCAACCCGACCTTGGCTTCTTCGAAGGGTAAGGAACTGTAAGGGACCACAAACAGCGGCACAGCAATCAGGACGACAGCGATGGACAATTCCAAAACCGCGTCCGCGAAAGAGGCCCGGCTAGCAGGCATTGCGTGTGCGGCTGCAGGGGCCGATGACATCAGCGCGGCATGCAGGTCATGATAAAGCAGTCATCGCCATCGTCGTCGTCATCGTCGTCATCGTCGTCATCATCGTCATCGGCAAACAGTGCCAGACCCGAGGGATCATCGATAATGCCGATAGCCGGATTATCGTCCCCGTCCTCGTTATCGGTCAACGTCATCGAAACCACGGTACGTGAAGGGTTGAAAACAACGTGGTCGCTGAAATCGATCCAGGCACCGTTACCCTGGAGGCTCAATTTGGCCCAGCCATGATCGGGCGATGCTGCCGTTGGTAGAAAGAATGAGACCGTAGAAGTAAAGATACTGGTTCCGGTAATCGGTGTCTGGGATTGTAGGCTGAACTCAGCTAGGCCATGGGGTAACTTAACCGGCGCGGTACCATCGGCGGTAGTCGACGCCGAGTAAGCATTGGTTGTTGTAACCAGGAAGTCGTTCAGGATGGTATCATTGTCAACACGAATACCCAGCGGGTCGCCGTCAGGTGTGGTGCTGATTTCGACATCATCGGGGAACACATAGACATCGACCGAATCAGAGTCCGTGTCCTGCTGGGAATCTGTTAGCGTTAGTTGAAACGTCAGCAAAAGGGCTTCTTCGCCGGTATCCGGTGCTGTAAATTCAGGCTGATCCGTGTCTTCATAGAGGAATAACCCAATATCCGGTCCGCCGGTCTGGGTCCAGGCATAGGAAAGTGGCTCCGTCCCCGTGGAACCCCTGCCATCAAGGGTTACCGGTTCGCCTTCATTGGCATATTGGTCTTCGCCGGCGTCAGCTTCCAGTTCTGAGCCATTTTGGGACGGATACACCCAGATGGAGACAGTGTCATTGCCAGTTTGTTCCATTTCGTTCATAACCGTCAGGTAAAAGACCAGCTCAGTTTCACCCTCTACGTTCGGGGCAATAAAACTGGCCTGGGCAGTGTATCGATCGAGGATATCTACACTCGGACCGCTTTCCTGGAACCATTCATAATAGTTAGCGCCCGTGGACCCGCTGCCATCCAAATTGACCGTCTCTCCGGATTGGGCCTCAACCGGATCTGCAACGGCCACTGCAACCGGTTGAGCTAGCACGATACTTGGCCAGAACAATAAGGTAATAATGATAGATAGTGATAGACGGATTATGCACTTGGCGGAAGTCACATAGCTCATGCTGCCTCCTTTCGGTCGGAAAATGATCCGCATAGAATTCATTTTACCCTCAAAAAAAGAAATAAGCCGGTGAAAGAGATGGTGGTTTAAGCGGTGGTACAGGATACCTGATATGAAATCCAATTTCAATCTTTAAATATGGTAGCCTTTGATAACCAGCTGGATCGATTTGTTTCCGTTCCAGCGATTCCATTGGAGGTGGTAGGCAATTTTGGTGAAATGATCCGGTTGCGGGACTGATTGATCAACATTGAATTGAATCGCCGTCAGGGTGGGGTGGGTCGTATTTGACGGGCTGATCTGCATGCGGCGATGACTGCCGCCGACGATGGCGGCATTACGAACCCTTACATCATGCGCCAAGAAAACAGGTTCGGGATTTTGGTTGCCAAAGGGGCCGAGGGCAGCAATCTCATCCAACAATTTTTTTGTAATATCGGGTAAATCTAATATATAATCGATTGGGAACTCTGGCGATAAATCTTTACCAGCGCTGACTGCTTGAATGGCATTTTCTAAACTGGTGCGGAATGATTTGATCTCTTTCACGGCAATTTGCAGACCGGCAGCCATGGGATGACCACCATAGCCGAGCAGATGGTGGCCACACGCATCCAGTAGGGCACGAATATCGATGCCGGGTATGCTGCGGGCAGACCCGATGCCGATATCCTCTTCAATGGAAATGAGCACGGTGGGCTTGTTATATTTTCGGGTCAAGCGGGCGGCGACAATGCCCACAACGCCCGGATGCCAACCCGGACTGGCGAATACCAGACAAGGGCTGGAGAGTAAATCACCCTGTTTTTCGATTGTAGCCAAAATATCGTTTAATACGCCGCTTTCGGTATCTTGCCGTAATTTATTGAAATAGTTTAATTTGTTTGCGTGGTGATCAGCTTTTTCCTCTGTTTGGGCATATAAAAGCGTTGTTGCCCGGCTGGCATGGTCCATTCGTCCGGCGGCATTGATACGCGGGCCCAGACGAAAGGCAACATCCTCGGCATCCACATGGCGATAGTCGATGCCGCTGGATTGGGCCAAGGCTTTGAGGCCGGGCCTTGGCGTCGTCCGCAACACCTGCAAACCACTAACGGTTAGAATCCGGTTTTCCTGCACCAAGGGAACCATGTCGGCAACTGTTCCCAAGGCGACCAAATCACAATATTTTTTCAGGTTCGGTTCTGAAACGTGATTGAAATAACCGAGATCACGCAAATGCATTCGTAACGCCATAGCCAGGTAGAATACAATCCCTACGCCGGACAAATGGCTTAAATCGGAAGAACAATCTATTCTTTTCGGGTTCACGACTGCCAAAGCTGCGGGTAACGTTGCCGGCGGGTCATGATGGTCGCTAATGATAATATCGATATGGTGGGTTTTTGCTGCAGAGACAGCTTCGTGACTGGCAATACCACAATCAACCGTAATGATCAGGTCGATTTGGTCGGGAAGGGCCAATTCGTCGATATGGCCGACTTTCAAACCGTATCCTTCGGTCATGCGGTCGGGTATATAATACTGGACCCTCGCTCCGATTTCATCTAAAAATTGAGATATCAAGGTGGTCGCTGTAACACCGTCAACATCATAGTCACCGAATATTAATATTTTTTCATGCTTTTCCAAGGCCTGAGTTATGCGATCGACCGCTTTTTGCATATCGGTCAGTGAAAATGGGGGGCGCAGGTGATGCAAGCTGGGTTGAAGGAAGTGCTTGAGTTCTGTTTCTGACGTTAGATTTTTTTGAGCCAATAGAGATGCGGTGGCAGTATGGCACCCCAAGAGGTCTTGAATCCGTCCCGCTGCAGTCGGATCGACTGTTCTAAGCTTCCACGATTTTGGCATGCCAATGGCTATATCATATGGCGCAGAACAGGAGAAATCTTTTATTGCTAAAACAGAAAAATCGTGCGACGAT
>Ga0180436_10002327_pt1 | contig 18134 bp, 6 predicted proteins | sample SS_ome_2_FD_132434 | JGI IMG/M metagenome (GOLD analysis project Ga0180436, IMG submission 132434) | Hypersaline lake sediment archaeal communities from the Salton Sea, California, USA - SS_3_S_2 metaG | ecosystem: Environmental > Aquatic > Non-marine Saline and Alkaline > Hypersaline > Sediment...
ACGAGCCGCCGCTCGAGAGGGCTGCCCGAGAGCACCAGGCCGGTGATCAGGCATCCGATCGCCAGAGCCAATCCCGCAGCGGCCAGCCGCGGTCGCCAGGCCGGTTCGGCCGGCTCGATGGAGGGCCGCTCGGCAAGTCGCTCGTCCCGGACGAGGCCGCTGGAATACCAGAGATACACGCCTCCCGCCAGCAGCAACACGACCCCGCTTTTGAGCAGAAAGGGCGTGGTCAGATCGCCGTTGAGAAACCCGACGAGCACCGAGATCAGGTCTCCCACCATCACCAGGCTCGTGCCGAGCAGAGTCAGGTAGGCCAGCACGCGAACCACGCCTGCGATCCGACTGGCCGGATTGCGGGCCTGCTCGCGAGTGATTGCCCACCGCACCAGGACCAGCAGCGGCGTGGTCACGATCAGCACTGCCGCGGAGAAGCGGGCAAGGTACCGACTGAAGTCGATCACGTAGGCTCCGCGGGCCGGGTCGGGAAAGAGCCGGTCGATCAACAGGAAGAGCACCGTCCCCGAGGCGATCGCAGCAAGGTAGAGCAGGACCATCGCCAGAAAATGGATGAAGGCCTCTCTGGGTCCGCTCGAGACCCGCTTGCGGGGCACCGGCACCGGCAGTGCCGACTCGGCAAAGGCATCCACCGCCGCGGCTGACTCGCGGGCCGACCAGCCTGCCGCCTCGAGGGCCGCGGCCACGTCGCCGCGAGAAATCCCCCGCTCCAGGCAGGCTCGCGTAAACTCGATCAGTGGCTGCGGCACGGTGGCCATGGGCGGCTCGTCGGGGTGGAGGCATTTCCCGCCCGGATGTTCTAACTGCTTGTCGTCGCTCAGGATACGGCCTTTTTGCCTGCTGCCTGGCAAACCGTTTTTTTCGCTGCTTTTGACAACCCTGCCGCGTGTGCCAGAGTTTGAATGGAGGGCCGGCACGATGCCGACCTCCCGGGCGATTCGCCCCGCCCGCTTGCCCGTCCCTCGAGTTTGATGCCAAGGAGGCTAACCACGATGTCCCGTTTTGCCACGAGCGGCCTTGCCGCGATTGCCCTGGTGGTCGGTCTTGCCGCCACCGCCGATGCCGGTTTCCGGCACCGGCATCACGAGCCCGGCTGTGCCGCCGAGCCCGCCTGTTGTGCCGAGCCCAGCTGCATGGCTGAGCCGACCTGCTGTGCCCCGGAGCCGACCTGCTGCATGGTCGAGCCGACCTGCTGCGCCCCGGAGCCGACCTGCTGTGCCGAGCCCTGCTGCCCGCAGGAGCCCTGCATCACCTACCGTCACCGTGGCTGCCACCGCAAGCACGATAGCTGCTGCGGACCGGAGCCGACCTACGAGACGGTGCTGAATGTGACCAGCCCGGAGACCTGCTGCTCGGTCTGCGTGCCGGTCTGCCTTCCCTGCTGCTGCGAAGGCTGCCCGGCCGAGAAGGCCCGCTGCACGCTCTTCGGCAAGGGCCAGGTGCGGTACGACTGGTGCTGTGGCGTGTCGGTGATCGTCCGCTTCAAGAAGTGTGGCGACATCGTCGTGACCTATGTGAACGCCTGAGGTCAACGCCTGAGGTCAGTCCAGTGAACGATGCCCGGCCGGGGAGCCATCCCCGGCCGGGTTTTTTGTAGGCCGGTTGCGCTGCAACCGGCTGTTTGTAGGCCGGTTGCGCTGCAACCGGCTGTTTGCCGGTGCGGGCCGCACCGGCCTACGGCGCTGCAACCGGCTGTTCGCCGGTGCGGGCCGCACCGGCCTACGGGGCCGCACCGGCCCACGGCGCCGCACCGGCCTACGAAACTACCCGTGGGCCAGCCAGCGTTCGGCATCGAGGGCTGCCATGCAGCCGGTGCCGGCTGCTGAAATCGCCTGACGGTAGTAGTCGTCGGCCACGTCGCCGGCGGCAAACACCCCGTCTACGCTCGTGGCGGTGCGGAAGTGCTTGGTCCACACGATGTACTGCTTGGGTGTCAGCTCGAGCTGGCCCTCGAGAAATGCCGTGTTGGGCGTATGCCCGATCGCCAGAAACACCCCGGCTGCCTCGAGGGTCGTCTCGTCGGCCGGAGGCACCGTGCCCTTCAGCCGCACGCCCGTCACACCCTGTTCATCGTTGCCGAGCACCTCGTCGAGGACGGCGTTGAAGTGGATCTTGATCTTGGGATCGTCAAAGGCCCGCTTGGCCATGATCTTGCTTGCCCGCAACTCGTCGCGGCGATGCACGAGGTGCACCCTGCTGGCAAACTTCGTGAGGTAGGTCGCCTCCTCCACCGCCGAGTCGCCGCCGCCGACGACCACCAGGTCTCTGTTGCGGAACCGTGGCAGGGCTCCGTCGCAGACCGCACAGGCGCTCACGCCGCGATTTTTGAAATGCTCCTCGCTCTCCAGGCCGAGCCAGTTAGCGCTTGCCCCGGTGGCCACAATTACGCTCTTCGCGAGGACCTCGCCGCCGCCTGACGGAGAGAGCCGAAAGGGACGCTTGGAGAAGTCGACCTTCACGATATCGTCGGTGATTACACGGCTGCCGAAGTTGACCGCCTGCTGTCGCATCAGTTCCATCAGCTCCGGCCCCGTCACGCCCTCACCGGCGTGGGGAGCCATCATGCCGCGGCGGTCGGCCGGCAGGGCCGAGTCGAGGAAGGCTCCCAGGTCGCCGTGGGGAAAACCCGCGTAGTTCTCCACCTCGCTGGTGAGGGCCAGCTGGCCCAGGGGCAGGGTGCCGGCCATGCGGTTGGCCTCGGTGATTGCCCCTTCGTAGACCACCGGCTCGAGTTGTGCCCGCGATGCGTAGATCGCCGCCGACCAGCCGGCCGGGCCACTGCCGATGATCACCAGGTTTTCGAGGGGACTTTCGGGCATTTGGGGGCTCCTTGAGGTAGACGACTGCCCAGCTCTCTCCAGCCGGGCCATCTCACGCGGCATTTTCACCAATCTGACTCATCGCCGAAACCCCTGTACCGCGTCAGGGGCAAACATGAGCGGACCTGCTCCCGCGGCGGGGTGAAGGCTGGCGGGTTTGGCGCGACCTTGTGGCCTCGTTCGTCATTGCCGGCGGCGACTCGGCCGCTCTGTGTTGGAGTCGGCGGGCTGAAACGACCGATCTTGTTGTGGGAAAGGGGCTCGGCGGCTGCCCAGTGTTCCTGGTTTGCAGTGTTCGAAGTGACTATCCGTTATGCCAATCCACATTTTCCCGAGTGCCATTCTGGGGCTGGCAGTGTTGATGTGGGGCTCCGTGCTGCGGCCTGCGGGAGCCTATGAACTCTGGGAGCCGGTTGATTCCAGGTTGGGGGAATTGGAGGCTGCACATCCGATCGACCTCGACACGGTCGCCGAGGTTGAGCTGGTCCGTCAGCCCGGTGAAATCGGGTTGGTGCCCGAAGACTTCGGCACAATGCCGCTTCCCCCAACAAATGTCAGCACGGCTCCGGCGGCGGTGCCACTTGGGGGCTATTACGGCGGGGCGGAGGTGATCTTCTTCAAGCCCTTTGGCGAGGCGGGACAAACGGTCCAGGAGGTGATTGCCGAGACCGGAGCCGACAGTTTTCTCCCGGCCTGGCGGCTGTGGGGTGGTTACACCGACGCCGAAGGACTTGGTTGGCGTGTCCGCTGGTGGCAGTATGACCAGTTTTCCAATGCCGAAGACCAGGGAGTTGACCTGTTCTCGCGGCTGATTTTCCAGAAGCTCGACGTGGAGGCGACTCAGCTGATTCGCTACCGTACCTGGGATCTGCTCTTCTCGGGAGGTGTGACCTGGATCGGCAACGAGGTCGATCTCGGACAGGTTGGTGCGGCTGATTTCGATCGTTGGCGGATGGATGCGGCCGGTGTGACTGCGGGCCTGCAGGCGGTTCGTCGCAGCCGGCGGTGGGAATATTGGCGTTGGCAGGGTTGGCTGCAGGCTTCGGGCGTGTTTGGCAACAGCCTCGCCCAGACGCAGGTCGACCCGATCGGTTACCAGCCGAGCACGGTTGGTGGGATTCTGGAAATTGCCGTCGGGCCCCGCTGGGAACGGCCGATCAGCGGCGGGGCGTTGCTCTTTGCTGGCGGGAACGCCGAGGCCCAGTATTGGATGACCGGCCTTGGTTCGATCCTTGACGGCACGACGCCCGACGGCCAAGGTTCGATCGGACTGTTGGGGCTCTCGTTCAACGTCGGCATCCGCCGCTGACGCGACGACGGTGTGGCTTCAAGCAGACCGGTGCGGCTCGAACCGGCTCCCGGTTGCAATGCGAAGAGCCTACATTCCCGGCGGGAGTGAAGACGCCTCATTCTGCCGTGAGACGATCGCCCACCGGGTCAACTCCGCGCCCTCGGTTCCGAGCTTTGCGGCAAGCCGCTTGCGGTGGGTGCGGACGGTATGATCAGAGAGATTGAGTTTCTCTGCAATCTGCTTGTTGGTCAGTCCCTCGCCAATGAGGCCGAAGATCTGCGACTCTCTTGGCGAGAGAGCCTGACCGCCAAGACGGCTGCGGAGCGTTGACTCACCGTTGCGGCTGCTTAACAGTCGCCTCCCGTCGATTGCATCGATCGCCGTCCAGAGATTGCGAAGCGACTCAGAGCGGTCCACCAACGCCATTCGATCCTCACCGAGCCCGTCGGGAGCCTTGAACGGGTCATTTGAATCCCTGATGACGATAATTTTCCCTTGCGGGTTGGAGGCGAGAAATTCCTCGATCACCCCCTGATCAGCCCACGAATCTGCCGCAATCGCGAGCACCAAGAGTTCGAAGGGCCGCTCGCGGCAGAGACGCCGAAACTCTGTCGGCTCCCCTGCCTGTCCGAGCACTTTGACGGCCGAGCGAATCATCAGCACGCTCGCGAGCAGTTCGCGGAACATCCGCTGCTCCGAAAAAATCACGCAAGAAAGCGGCTCGTATGCCCGACCGTTGCTCGAGGAAGATGGATGATTTTGAGACATGCAGCTTTGGCAGGAATCGCGTTTCGCGACACTCCGCCGCGGCCAGCAGGATTTCCTACAGCCAATACAGCTTGAGCGGTGAAAATCTAAAAGAAGATTTTCCAGGCCGATTGGGCCGCACCAGCTTGGGGCATGGGGGCCAGGGATCGCTTTTTCCACGGGCCTATCTGGCGTTCGGCAGGGCCTGTCGCTGCCGGCGAGCTTCCGCGAGAAACGCGGCCGCATCGTTGGCTTGCCCGTCAAAGGCGATCCACGGCTCGAGGAGTTCAATCTCCCGGTCAAAGTCGGCCATTGCAGTCGCTGTATCGCCCTCTGCCATCGCCAGTTCGGCTTTGCGATGCAACACCCTCGCCCGTAGCCGGGCAAGGTCCCACACCGCCGACTGCCCACTCCAAAGCACCTCGGCCACCCCCTCAGCCTCTCTCGTCACCGCCTTTGCCTCGGACAGCCGGCCCTCCCGCAGCAAAAGTCCCGATATCTGCAGATCGGCCTCAACGAACTCCAGGTGCACATCGTCGATCAAACCAGCTTCGAGGCTGTTGAGGAAGTCGAGGCAGACCTTCCTCCGTCGCTCGGCGATCCCGCCGGCACGTGCCAAATCGCCATCATCGAGGGCTATCTGTGATTGCATGCCTAGCCCGATGCTCAGCAGCCTCAGCAGGCTGCTCCGCTGCTCGCGGGACTGCCAGTGATCGGCAAATTGCTTGATCGCCTCCTCGCCGATCGCGACCAGTCGCCCGACATTCCGCCGCCATTCCTGGTCCAGGCCCCTGTTGGCGACGGAGAGCTGTGCCATGTAGGCGGCCTGAGCCTCCCGTACGGCAAGGTCGATTTCGTCAGGCCTGCGGGCCCGCAGGCTCCGCAGGCTGCCAAAGACTTTCGCGAGCAACGCATCTCCCTCCTCGTACCGCCCGTTCTCATTAAGGAAGCCCGCGAGGCAGTTCTGCTGATCGATGATCTCACATTCTCGATCGGGTAGCTGTGCATCGGATTGCTCGAGCAGTGCGATCGACCTCTCGATAGAGGCGATTGCCTCATCGGTCCGGTTGAGCTGCTGCAGCGTGAACTGCATCATCGAATGGGTGTTGAGCTGCTGCCGGAGCACCTGTTCGCTTGCGGGCAGCAGATCGTCGAGTTCAGCAAGCACCGAGAGCTGGGCCTCGCGGCAGTGAATCGAGTCGGCATACTGGCCCACATCAAATAACAGGTCTGCCAGCCGCGCGAGCCCTCGGCAGCGAAACCAGAGAGCCTTGACCGGCTCGTCGCCCTGCGGCCAGTTGCGAAGCTCTTCGGCCAACTGCAGAAAAAACTTCCGATCCCCAGCATCGACCGCCCCGCCTCGGAGGAGCATCCGCTCGATTTCGGCCCCAGAGAGCCGGTTCATCGACCGCTTGGCGAGCTCCAGTGCCACCGCGACTCGGTTGTGGCTTTGACGGATCGCGAGGTTGGCCACCTCCAGACTCCGCACGTGGTAGGCAATTCCACCGAGTCCTGCCACCACCGCGAAGACGGCCACCGCGGCGAGAGTGGCGGTCACGGGTCGCCGCCGGGCCCACTTGGCAAGCCTCTCCGGGGGCAGGATTGGCCTGGCAAGCACCGGCCGCCCATCGAGAAACCGCTGCAGGTCATCAGCAAGTTCACCTGCCGAACGGTACCGCCGGTCGGGCGCTGGCTCGAGGCAGCGGAACACGATCCTGCGGAGATCGGCCGGCAGCCGCTTTTGCTCCAATGTTTGCACGAATTCCCCTCGGAGTGACCGCTGCATCGACTCGATCACCGTGGCGGCCTCGTAAGGGGCGCGTGTGGTAAGCATTGCGAACAACACCCCGCCAAGGCCATGGATGTCGGTGGCCGGTCCCGGCTTCGCGAGGGACCGTTCGAGGCCGGTCTGCTCGGCTGCCATGTAAGAGGGCGTGCCAACCACCTCCTCGGCCTGGGTCAGGTGCTGAGAAACGTCTCCGGACCATGCGAGGCCGAAATCGACGAGCTTGGGCGTATGGCAGCCGTGGTCGCTCACGGCAATGAGCACATTGTCGGGCTTGATGTCACGGTGGATGACGCCCAGGGCATGGACCCGCTGGAGTGCCCGGGCAAGCTGTATCGCGATTGTCGCTGCCTCGTGGGGCGACAGTGGCCCGTCGACAATCCGCCGCTGCAGGCTCGACCCGTTCACCCATTCCATCACGATGTAGGGGACACCTTCGGACTCCCCGGCCGAATGGATATTCACCACATTCGGGTGGTAAATCTGTGCGAGCACCAAAGCCTCCCGTTTGGCTCGCCGCCGGGCGGATTCCGAGAGCGATGCCCAGGCTGCCAGCACCTTCACCGCAACCGTCCTGCCGAGCCTCGTCTCGACTCCGCGGAAGACGACCCCCATGCCTCCCCTTCCGATTGGTTCGAGGTGGTCGATGCCGGGAATCCGCGGCAGCGGGCGGGGAATCGCCGCGGTATCCCGGCCATTTCCCGAGACGGACGTCATCGTGGGCGGCGTTGCAATCATCCGCCGCAAGATTTCGGTGTCGCCGGCGTCGGCCACGATCTGGTCGCCTGAGCCACGTTGTGCGAAGTATTTCATCTGTGGTCAGGAGGCTGCTGGCCTTCGAGGCGGGCGACCGTCTCGTAAAGCATGCGTTGGACGTTTCTGCGGGCCACGTAGGCGAGACTCACATCGATGCCAAGCCTATCGGCCACCTCGGCGCCCGATTGCTGCTCGATGGCTAAAAGTTTGAAAGCTTCCCAGGTGCGGGGCTTCACGCGTTCACGAACCTCGTCCATGGCCAGGGCGAGCAGCTCCGTGTCGTAGGCATCTTCGATCCGCCGGACAAGGTCGTCGCGGGCGGGGAGCGTGTCGAGCGGAGTGGAAGCGTCGCCCCCCACGGGCATCGATTTCTCCTTCCGCTTGGCCGACCAGTCGGCAAGGGCCGAGGTAACGATCTTCCGCAAGTAGCTACGAAACCTCCGCCGCGGGTCGTAACGGAACGCGGCAGCCCGCTTCCAAAACCGCACGAGCACGTCTTGGGCGACATCCTCGGCATCCGACTCCTGGAGTCCAAAACCGCGGCACCACCGCAGCACGTGGCGGCCGTAGAGTCGCACAAACTCCTCCCATGCTGCGCTACTGGCCGATTGGTCGTTGAGCTGCTGGAGAAGAGAGACACGGGTGGTGTGGAGAGGGACGTCCATGTGGCCGGTTGACTTGGAGTCGATGAGAGGCGGAAGCGAAGAGGCCGGCGTGATCGGACCCGGGAGCGAAGTCATTTTCGTTCACAGAACACCACTCTACAGGCGATGCCCCAACGGGCGTACAATACCGTATCCGGGGTACCTGGAAAAATCGCAAACGTTGTACCCCGCACGGGGTATAAGGAAAACACTTGTGTGCCTGAATGCGTACGGCGGGGTAGGGTGAAGATGTGGAGCGTGTCACAGCCACAAGCGCCGGATTCGTGACACGCTTGCAGTCGGGATTTAGAATCCACACCGAACGCTCGACAGGCGGGGCTGCGCGGCTTCTGTGCCGCACGCGGTTCGTGACGAGTTTTGCATCGTTACGGAGAACCTGCGCCCCAATCACGGCGGCTGTCTGCCGCCTTGCTCGAAAATGCTTCGATCACTGCCGAGTTTTTCTTCGGCCCGTCGCCTGACATTGAGGCTGTGGCGCCGAATTCGTGGCCGTGCAAAGGAAGGTCCGCGCACGATCACGCCCAGCGGCGTCGCATCGGCGTCGCTTGCTGAAATCCTCTCTTCGCTCGAGGCATCGGCGCCGCAGCGACGGCGTTGGTGGTCGTTCTTTCTGTGGCGTCGCAGCGGCAAAGCCGGTTCTGCCGGAGGTCGTCCGGTTGTGCGGCGTCGCGGTCGAAAATCTCGTTCGGCCGATATCGGTTCTGGTCTTGTTGGCGGCGAGCCCCTCGAGGTGCGGTTGGCCCTCTCGACAACCTGGGTCGATCCCAACCTCGACCACGCCGATTCAGCGACAAGCGACACTGTCGCCCCCCTTACCTTCACGCTGGGCACCGACGATCTCGATCTCTCAGCCCATGCCGACATGCTGCAGGGCCGGGATGTGGTCGTGGTCGCTGATGAGGCGACCGGCGATGAGCTTGGCGATGTGGTCATCGGCTCGCTCAGCGGGCTGGAGAGCCTGGATGTGGCGGCTCCGGCGGGCGTGATCATCCATGAGTCGCTCAGCGTTGCCGGCGACATCACCTTCGCAGCCGACGTCACCTTCGGCGGCGATACGATCAGTCTCGCCGCTGCCGGCTTCGACTTTGGCGGCCCGATCATCGTTTCGGCGGATGTCGCGCTGGCCGGCGGGCCAGATGTCTCCATCACCAGCTCTCGGCCCGAGCAGGAGATCGTGCTCGGCGGCACGGTCGCCGGGTCCTCCAACGCGCTGTGGGTCAGCGATCGGGCCCTCGACTGGCTCAGTGCGGCGGACATCTCGGAGCTTGCGTTTGGCGATGTGAGCCACACCGGCGGCATTTCGCTGGCCGTAGGGGCGGGCCTTGAGGCAGCCGACGGCGTGCGGCTGGAAAGCAGCAGCGTGAGCGTGGCCGGCAGCATCACCGCCGGCGACGGCGCGATGGGCGGCTCGATCATCATCCTCGGCAACGACATCGCGATCAGTGGCACCGCCGGCCTCACGGCGACGGGCACCACGGGCGGCGGCGAGATCCTCGTCGGTGGCAGCTGGCAAAACAGCGACGAGTCGATCCGCCAGGCGGTCACGGCCACGGTGGCGGCCGGGGCGGTGCTCGACGCGAGCGCCACGCAAGGGGGCGACGGCGGCACGATCGTCGTGTGGAGCGACATCCACAACCCCGCCGGCTCCACGAGCGTGGCCGGCAGTCTGCGGGCCGAAGGCGGCCTCTCCGGCGGCGACGGTGGCCGCATCGAAACCTCGGGCTACGGCCTCGATGTGGCGGGCATCACCGTCAGCACGCTCGCCCCGCTCGGCCAGACGGGCGAATGGCTGCTCGATCCCTACAACATCACGATCTCGAGTGCCGCGGACGCGGGCATCGACGACAGCACCGCGGGCAGCTACGTCGGCTCCGGCAACGACGCCATCATCAACGTCGCCACGCTCGAATTGGCCCTCGGCACGAGCCATGTGACAGTGAGCACCGGCACGAACAGTTCGGCCGGCAGCCAAGCGGGCACGATCACGGTGGCAAGCGCCCTCACGTCGAGTTCGGCCCACGACCTCACGCTCAAGGCGGCGACCGACATCGTCATCAACGCCAACGTCACCCGCTCCGGCACCGGCGGCCTCGTGCTGCGGCCTGGCTCGGGGCTCGTGAGGGGCACAGGCACGCTCAACCTCAGTGGCGGCACCACGCTGAGCCTCGCCCATGGCACCACCCTCGCGACGAATGTCGACGTCGGCACCGGCGGCGCCACGATCGACTTTGCGGATCTCGAGGTTGAGTACCTCGTGGTCGGTGGCGGTGGTGCCGGTGGTCAGCGAACAAGTTGGCCTGCACCCTCCGGGGGAGGCGGCGCAGGGGAGTTCCGTGAGGGTTACGTCACGCTGACTGACGACACTTACGGTATTGTCGTAGGCGCTGGTGGCGATGCTTCGCAGTCAACGGTTGCAGGCAGAACTGGCGGCGACTCTCAGTTTGGCGCCGTGACATCAAAAGGCGGTGGTGCTGGCGGTAGTACGGGTGAAGTCGGTGGTGCTGGCGGCAGCGGTGGCGGTGGTGCACGCGACAAATCTGGTGGCAATGCAGTTAAAAGTGCTGACGGTTATGGAAATGCGGGAGGCTCCAGCAGTAACGGGGGCGACGCTGATATTTACCCGGGCGCTGGGGGCGGCGGTGGTGCAGGTGGTGCTGGTGGCAACGCAAACACTTCAGCTGGTGGTCCGGGTGGCGCAGGCAAAACAAGCAGCATAACCGGCTCTACAGTAATTTATGCTGCAGGTGGTGGCGGCGGTAGTCGCTTCGATACAGGTGCTGATGGCGGAAGTAATAACATTGGTGGACAAGCCGTCGGCGGTGCAGCGAACCCATCAGCCATTAATCATGGCGACCCAAATACTGGTAGTGGCGGAGGCGGCCGCGACTCATCAGGTTCTTCAGTCTCGCCTGATCCTCCGGTAAATGGCGGCGACGGTGGCTCGGGCATTGTGGTCGTTCGCTACGCGGGCGGCGCGACGGCCACGGGCGGTGCGGTCAGCAGCAGCGGCCTGGGACGCACGGGTGTCTTCACCGTGCACACCTTCACGGGCAGTGGCTCGTTTGACGTCACCGAAAACTTCACGACCACGATCACCGGATCGATCGGTGGCGCCGGAGCCCTCGCCCTCGACTCCAGCCGTGGCACGATCAACCTCACGGGGGACAGCACCCACACCGGCGGCATGACCGTCAGCGGCGGCACGCTCGGTATCTATCACGACGATGCCCTGGGCGACGGCACGCTCTCGATCGGTGATGCCGACATCACGGTCGGTCGCGGCGTCTCCGAGATCGCCAACGACATCACGCTCACCGGCGATGTGAGCGTGGTCTTCGACACGAGCGTCGAATACCTGGTCGTCGGCGGCGGCGGCGGTGGCGGGAGCGACAATGCCGGCGGCGGCGGCGGCGGCGGCTTTCTGACCGGCACGACCAACTTCACGGCTGCCAGTGCGCAGATCACTGTCGGCGCTGGGGGCACCGCCGCATCAGCTCAAGGCGGAGATGGTGGAGACTCGTCCTTCGCGCAGTTCACCGCCGAGGGTGGCGGTGGCGGTGGCGGTGGGGACACAGGCAAGCTTGATGGCCGCGATGGAGCCTCGGGCGGTGGCGGTGCAAGCGAGGGCGGGGACGGAGCGGGCGGCGACCCGGTTGCGGGCCAGGGCTTCAAGGGCGGTAAGGGCGGTGGTGGCAGCGGCGGTGGCGGCGGCGGCGCGGGAGCGCCGGGCACCGATGGCCTTGCCGCTGACAGGCCCGGCGACGGCGGCGACGGCCTGCCCAGCTCGATCACGGGTGCGGAGGTCTACTACGGCGGCGGCGGTGGCGGCGGGCCGGAAAACAACCGAACGCCATCAGGCGGCCGACGCGGTGGTGCCGGCGGTGGCGGTGATGGCGGCAGTGGCACTGCCGAGGCTGGTACCGACGGGCTCGGTGGCGGCGGCGGTGGTGCAGGCCACCGAGACGGTACCGGTGCGAACGGTGGCGTGGGTGGCTCGGGCACCGTTGTCGTGCGCTACCTCGGCGCCAGTGCGGTGGATGGCGCGGTCGCCAGCGGCACCGGCACCGCTACGGGCTACACGGTGCATCACTACACAACGGTGGGGACGCACACGCTTGCCATGCCATTGCAGGCGGAGTTCAGCGGCACGATCAGCGGCGCCGCTGCCCACACGCTCGACCTCGATGCCAGCGGCGGCACGATCATCATGGCTGGTGCCAACACCGCCGCCTCCACCATGGCCGTCACCGGCGGCACCGTGCGGGTGACCAACGCCAGTGGCCTCGGTGTGGGTGCCGTGACGATGAGCAACGTCGCGGGCACCGTGCTCGAAGTGACGAACACGGCGGCCGATCCGGGCAACAATCCGTTCACCGCCGCGATCGGCTCGCTGGCCGGCGGCGGCGCGACCGGCGGCAACGTCGTGCTCGGGGCCAGCACAACGCTCCAAATCGGCAGCGACGTCACGAGCACCACCTACGCCGGCGTGATCTCTGGCTCGGGTGATCTTGAGAAGCTCGGCGCGGGCACCTTGATCTTCACGGGCAACAACACCTACACCGGCACCGCGACGATCTCCGCCGGCACGCTGCAGGTTGGCAGCGATGGCACCAGCGGCAGTCTCGGCAGCGGGGCGATTGAAATCGGCAGCGGGGCCACACTCGCCGCCAATCGCAGCGACTCGGTGCTGCTCACGCAGGCCATCTCCGGCACCGGCATCCTCGCGCAGGTCAGCAGCGGCCGACTTGACGTCGTGGGCGACAACTATGACGCGGGCACCAGTACGGGCTTCACCGGCACGGTCACCGTCAGCGATGGCGTTCTTGGGGTCTACCACAACGAGGCCCTGGGAACCGCTGCTGTCAGCATTGGCACAGCCCGACTTGAATTTGGCCGGGCCGTCAACGACTTTGCTAACAACCTGTCGTTGACCGGTGCAGCGAGTGTCGGGCTCGACGCCGGCGTTGACTATCTGATTGTCGGCGGTGGTGGCGGCGGTGGCGGCTGGGCCCGCGGTGGCGGCGGTGGCGCTGGTGGCTTCATCGAGGGCAGTCAAAACCTGCTCGGCGGCAACTACACCGTCAGCGTCGGCTCCGGTGGCGTCGGAGGCGGAATTCAAAGTTCCAGCACGGTGGCTGGCAGCGGTGAGAACAGTTCCATCGCGAGTGACGGCCTCGCGCTTACTGCCTTGGGTGGCGGCCGCGGCGGCGACTACGGCCATGCCGCCACGGCTGGTGGCTCAGGCGGTGGTGGTGCGGGTTACACGTACAAAACCGGTGGCGGAACACTCGATGCCACCCAGGGCAACGCCGGTGCGAGCACCTCGTCAGGGTACACAGGCGGTGCTGGTGGCGGCGGTGCCGGCGGGGCAGGCAGCCCGAGCACCAATGATATCAGTGGCGGCGATGGCGGCATCGGCAAACAGAGTGACATCACCGGGGCCGCTCAGTGGTATGCCGGTGGCGGCGGCGGCTGGGCCAACAGCAACGCTGGCGATGGCGGCCAGGGTGGCGGCGGACGTGGCGGCTACGGGGGCGGTAGTAGCGAAACAGCTCCGCTTCCCGGCGACACCAACACCGGCGGCGGTGGTGGCGGCGGGTACGTGGCTTACGGCGGTAGAGCCGGTGGCAGCGGCATCGTGGTCGTCCGCTACTACGGCACGCCTGCCGCGACGCTGCCAGCTGGAGCAACCACCGACGAGGGTTCGGCACAGGCTGGCACCGGCACGGCGCTTGGCTACACGTTGCACACCTTCACCGCCACTGGCAGCCACAGCTTTACCCTGCCCGATGCAGCGGTTACCCTGACGGGCGTGATCAGCGGCAGTGGTTCCATTGCTGCCGATGCCACCGACGGCACGATTACCTTCTCCGGCACCAACACCTTCACCGGCGGCACGACCATCGTGGCCGGCACGGTGGAACTGGCCAGCGCCGCCGGCCTCGGCACCGGGGCGGTCACAATCGACGCGACGAATGACGCTGCTGCCACGCTCGCCGTTTCCGACGCCCTGACGACCCCGCTCGTCGCCACGATCGGCTCACTTTCCGACGGCGGCACCACCGGCGGCAACGTCGTGCTCGGTGCCAACACCACGCTGCAGATCGGCAGCGCCGGCACCAGCACCACCTACGCCGGCGTGATCTCCGGCTCGGGTGATCTTGAGAAACTTGGCGGGGGCACGCTGACGCTGACAGGCAACAACACCTACACCGGCACCGCGACGATCTCCGCCGGCGTGCTGCAGATCGGCGCGGGCGGCACCAGCGGCAGCCTCGGTACGGGTGCGGTCGTAAATAACGCCGCGCTCGTCTTTGAGCGCACCGATGCGATGACCGTCCGCTCCACGATCAGCGGCTCAGGTACGGTCGAGCAGGCCGGTAGCGGCATCGTCAGGCTCACCGCAGCAAGCACCTACTCCGGCGGCACGACCGTCTCGGACGGCACCCTGGCGGTTTATCACAACGAGGCGATTGGCACCGGCACGTTCACGGTTGGCGACGCCACGGTGCTGCTCGGCCGTCAGGTCACTGAAATCGACAATGCGGTCGTGCTCTCCGGTGCGGCCAGCTTCGGTTTAGACGCCCAGATTGACTACCTCCTCGTTGGTGGCGGTGGTGCGGGTGGTAAAAACGGTGACTACGCCCCCAGCGGCGGTGGCGGCGGTGGTGAGTTCCTGGAAGGGACAACCTCGCTGACCGGCGGCACTCTTGCGGTGACCGTCGGTGCGGGTGGCGACGCCGACGCGGCCTGGGGCACTGGCCGCGACGGTGCGGCATCGACAATCGGTGATCAACTACTCGCCCGCGGCGGCGGCGGTGGTGGCGATGGCGTATCCAACAAGGATGGCCGTGCGGGCGGAAGTGGCGGCGGTGGTGCCCGCAGCGGGTCGGGCGGTTCCGCGACGGCTGAGTTGCCGGGTGTGGGCTTCGCCGGCGGATCGTCCCAGGGCAACAACGGCAGTTCTGCTGGTGCGGGAGGCGGTGGTGGCGCAGGCGAAATCGGTGAATCGACCACGACGGCCATAACCAACAGCAACGCGGGCGCCGATGGCGGCAACGGCCGACAGAGTGCGATTGCGGGCACGGCCGTCTGGTATGCCGGCGGTGGCGGCGGCGGTGCTCGGGAAGAAGCAAGCACCGCTGGCGTCGGAGGCCAAGGCGGCGGCGGCGCTGCGTCAAACCTTAGTAGTGCCGCGGGCCAACCCGGCGGCACCAACACGGGCGGTGGCGGTGGCGGACGCACAAGCACCGGTACCACCAAAGGCCCAGGCGGCGACGGCGGTTCGGGCATCGTGGTGGTCCGCTATGTCAGCTACGGCACAGAGGCCGACATCGCGACTTCTGACGGAACTCGCACTACCTTCACCGGCAACGGCACAAACGGTGTAGCAGGCGCGAACTATGTGGTGCACACCTTCACCGCCAGCGGCACGCTCACCCTCGCCGAAGCAGCGCCTGTCTTCAGTGGCGACATCAGCGGCTCGGGGTCGCTCACGGCCGACGCCACCGGCGGGTCGATCACGCTGGCCGGGGCCAACACCTACACCGGCACGACCACGATCACCGGCGGCACGGTCGAGGTGACCGGCACGCTCGGCCACACGGACGATGCAGTCGCCGATCCGGCGACACCGGCTGCCGGCACCTATGCTGCCGCGATCACCAACGCCGGCACGCTCGTGCTCAACACGGCGGCCACGCAGACCCTCTCCGGCAACATCACCGGGGCGGGTGCGGTCACGCAGGCTGGCGGCGGCACCACGATCCTCACTGGCGCAGCCAACAGCTACACCGGCACCACGACGATCTCGGCGGGCACGCTGCAGATCGGCACTGCTACTGAGGCCGGCAGCCTCGGTGGCAGCGGCACGGTGGTCAACGACGCAGCGCTCGTGTTTGCCGGTAACGCCACCGCAACGATCGCGAAGACGATCTCCGGCACAGGCTCGGTGGAGCAGGCCGGCACCGGCACGACGATCTTCACCGCCGACAACACCTACACCGGCAACACGACGATCTCGGCCGGCAAGCTGCAGCTAGGCGATGGCGGCACCAGTGGCATGATCGGCCTGAGTAATGTCAGCAACTCCGGCACGCTGGCCTTCAGCCGCAGCGACGACATTGTGCTGACCGGCGCGATCAGCGGCACCGGCGGCATCGAGCAGGCCGGCCCCGGCACCCTGCGGCTCACGGCGGCCAGCACCTACAGCGGCGGCACGACCGTCTCGGGCGGCACGCTGGTGGCGGCGGTCACCGGCGCCGCCGGCACCGGGGTAATCGACCTGGCGGCGGGCACCTCGCTGTTGCTCGGCCACAACACCACGCTCTCCAATGCCATCGACCTGTCAGGCGCGGCCACGATCGGGTTTGCGCCCGTTGAGGTTGAATACCTCATCGTCGGCGGTGGCGGTGGCGGTGGAGTGCGTCATGCTGGCGGTGGTGGTGCTGGCGGCTTACTCACCGACTCATTGGTCGTTTCGAGCAGAATCAATGCGATTGCCGTTGGCGACGGTGGAGCAGGTGCGCAATCTCCTTCTGCCGGGCAAAACTCGTCAGCGTTCCAACTCACTGCATTCGGAGGTGGCGTAGGCGGCAGCGGCAGTGGAGGGTCTGGTGGTGGCGGCACCGGACCTGCCGACGGCGGCGCTGGTACGCCAGGTCAAGGAAACGTCGGTGGAAGAGGGGGCGGCCCCGGGGATGCCTGGAGGTACGGGGGCGGCGGCGGTGGTGGCGCCGGTGCTGCAGGTGGCAATGCGACCGGTACCTATGTCACCGGCGGGAGTGGCGGTGATGGCGTTTTCGTTGCTTGGGCGGATGCGGTCGGCCTCGGTGACAGTGGCTACTTCGCCGGCGGTGGCGGTGGCGGCATCTCAGGCCAGGGAACCGCAGCTGGCGCAGGCGGTCAAGGTGGCGGTGGCGCCGGGAGTATGGGGTCGACCACCGCAACATCCGGAACGGACGGCACTGGCGGTGGCGGCGGCGGCAGCGGCTTCTACCCAGATTTTGGCGGCGATGCCGGCGCCGGTGGCTCGGGCATCGTCGCGGTTCGCTATGTCGGCGCCACCGCGATGGCCGACGGCGGTGCCGTGTCCTCCTACACGGGCAATGGCACGAATGGTGAAAGCGGCGTCGTCTACCAGGTGCATGCCTTCACGACCGTCGGGGGCGATTCATTCGACTTCGATCTCGCCGCCTCGCTCACCGGCGTGATCAGCGGGTCTGAACTGCTCACCATCGATGCTGAACTCGGCACGCTCTCGCTCTCCGGCACGAGCACCTTCACCGGCGGCACGTCGATCGTGAGCGGCACGGTGGCGTTGGCAAGCGCCGCCGGCCTCGGCACCGGGGCGGTTGCGCTCAGCGACGTCGCCGGCGCCGTGCTCGAAGTGACCAACACGGCGGCCGAACCGGTCGCCAATCCGTTCACCGCTACGATCGGCTCGCTGGCCGGCGGTGGCACGACCGGCGGCAATGTCGTCCTCGGTGCCAACACGACGCTGCAAATCGGCAGCGCCGGCACCAGCACCAGCTACGCCGGCGTGATCTCCGGCGCGGGCGAGCTCGAAAAGCTCGGCGCCGGCACGCTGACGTTCACCGGCAACAACACCTACAGCGGCAACACGACGATTTCCGCCGGCACCCTGCAGCTGGGTAGCGGCGGGACCAGTGGCATGGTCGGCCTGACCAACATCAGCAACTCCGGCACGCTGGCGTTCAACCGCAGCGATGACATCGTGCTGACCGGCGCGATCAGCGGCACCGGCGGCATCGAGCAGGCTGGCACCGGGACGCTGCGGCTGACCGCCGCCGGCACCTACAGCGGCGGCACGACCGTCTCGGACGGCACGCTGGCGGTGGTCGTCACCGGCGCCGCCGGCACGGGCACGATCGACCTCGCCGATGGCACCACGCTGCTCCTCGGCCACGGCAGTACGCTGGGCAATGACGTCGCCGTTGCCGGCGATGTGACCTTCGGGCTGACCTTCGCGGCGTTCGACGTCGAGTACCTCATCGTCGGTGGTGGCGGTGGCGGCGGCACCGATTTCTTTCGCG
>Ga0180436_10002328_pt1 | contig 18127 bp, 12 predicted proteins | sample SS_ome_2_FD_132434 | JGI IMG/M metagenome (GOLD analysis project Ga0180436, IMG submission 132434) | Hypersaline lake sediment archaeal communities from the Salton Sea, California, USA - SS_3_S_2 metaG | ecosystem: Environmental > Aquatic > Non-marine Saline and Alkaline > Hypersaline >...
CATATCAGCGACGAAGCACAGCTCACTGTGCCCATTGGGCGCGCCCAAGCCCGCGCGCACCACCGACGGGACACCATGGCCATCGCCGTCGGTCAGGGCAAGCTCGGAGCCCGGTGGCACGTCCTGTAGGGGTAGGCGGACAAGGGCGGCGGAGCTCTTGAGGCGGTACGTGACGGATTCGGTTGACCTGCCGCGAGCGTAGTCCGACAGGCTGAAGGACGCCAGATCGCCGGCGCCGATTGGAGGCAGCCGTGTCCCGGCCAACGCCAGTCTGAAGGCGGCCTGAGACTCGGTGATCGCGGTCGCCACCAGCGCGGTCGCGGCGTTGAGCCGGCTCTGATTCATCACGGGGCACGCCAGTCCGAAGTGGGTCGTGGAGAGTGCGCGCAGGCGCGCCTCGAAGGCGGCATTCAGGTGGCCCAGCATCTCGTCGTCCGCGTCTGTGCCGCCCAGCGCTCGAGACTGTTGGCAAAGGATGCGGCTACGCTCGATGCCGGTCCAGAGCGCGTGGTTCGACCACTTTTCGGCCCAGCTGGTGTAGCCGTCGAAGCTTCCATCGCCCGTGTCCTGTCCGATGCAGACCTCGGCCACCGGCTCGTGGCCCGCGAGGTAGTCGTGGGGCGTCGTGAAGGTCAGGTACTCGAGATCGGCCACGCTATTGACCAGCCCGTGCAGTCCCTGGGCGGCTGTCAGGAGCCGGCGGACGAGCGGCCAGTCGTAGCCGACCCAGTACTCATCGTCCGCGTCGGCGTCGATCAGGATCAGCAGATCGCGCGGCTCGTCCATCTCGAGCTGCTGACGGCGCACCTGCCGCACCCACCTGCGCAGTGATAGATGGTCGGCGATGTCACCGTGGTTGTAGGTCGGGAGCAGCGTGATCGTCTCGTCGATGCCGGGGTACGTGAGCGTGAGTGGGTTGTACCGCTCTGCCAACGGGAGTGGGGGGATGAAGTTGCTGAAGGCGTTGAACACGACGGCGCTGTAGAAGAGGCTGATGGCCTCGATGCCGTGCCGGCGGTACAGCTTGATGTGCTGGGGCGTGAACATCATCTCCTGGGGCCGCACGATGGGACGGACGACCTCGAAGAGATCGCGCAGTCCCGAGCCCGCGTCGTTCGTGAGGGCTCGTCCGACGGCGGCGTCGAACTCGGGCGCGGTGTGCGCGCTGATGAGGCCGTTGTTGTAGGACATGGCCTCGATCTCATCTAGACCCAAAGCCACACGCCGCTGCAACGCCCGGATCAGGTCAGGACAGTGTCTCGGCATGATATCGCCCAGCGAGAAAGCGTTCTCGATGTCCCAGGTGCCGCGGACCGGCACGCCCTGGGCGTTGAAGCGGTCCAGAACACGGATGATGTGTCGGATGATGCGGATATCCTTGCCGAACCCCTGCTCGTCGGGCGTATCCCCACGGTACGAGTGGTAGAAGTTGGTGTGGAACCTGAACGCGAGGTAGACGCGCGGATCCATGCGGTTGGCTCCTTGCCCTACGGCTGTCCCGGGCCGGCGGCCTGGTGGCCGCGGCGGCTGGGAGTAGGATACTTCAAGGTGGTGCGCGGACAAACCCAGGTGTATACTGGCGTCGGCACTGTGTCGTGTGGTCACCAATCGTGAGGAGGGCATCGTATGGAACGTGATAGATTCGTCGAGATGCTGAACCAAGACCTCGCCGATGAGCATGCGTCGATCTTGCGCTACTTGATCCACGCCTACCAGGTGGGAGAGGACACGCCCCTTGGGCAGATGCTCCTCTCGACGGCGCGCGAGGAGATGTGGCACATGAACTGGCTCGGTGACGAGCTAGGTGAGCTGGGCGTGGAGCCCAGGATGGACAAGGGCTACTACCCCTTTGACGGCACCTCCAATGCCTCATTGCTCCGCTCTTACGTCGCGTGGGAGGCCAACCTCATCAAGCTCTACGAGGAACAGGCCGATCAGGTAGAGAGCAAGGAGCTCAAGCGGATTCTGCGCCAACTGGGCTGGGAGTCGGTGACGCACCTGCGTCGATTCGAGGCCTGGCTGGAGAAGCTGGGATCCGAGGGCGAGGAGCCCTTTGAGGAGGAGGCCGCCGGCTTCACGCCGGACATGCTGGCCCGGTTCCAGAGGGAGATGGGCGCGCAGTACAAGCTGGTCCTGCAGCACCTGCGCCACGCCTTCGTCTTCGAGGAGCCCCATCCCCCCGTCGGAAGCGAATTGGAGCTGACGGCGATGCGCCATATGAAGCATCTTTCGCACTTCGCGGAGGAGCTGGCGGAGTCGGGTGAGGACCTGCCCTTCGACTTCCCGGGTGTGGACATGAGCCGTGAGCTGGAACCGGCGCTGAAGTCGGACCTGGAGCTGACCGAGGAGGCGCGCGACCGCTTCATCATGTTCTCTCAGGACCCCGAGCTCTCGGAGCACGAGGGCCTGCGGATCGAGCTCGATACCATGGTGACGCGCACCGGACTCCTTACCACGGTGGTGGGCGAGATTCTCGAGGATGTGGAGGGAGCGGGCAAGGCAGAAGCTGCGCCGTCGGACTGCCCGTGCGATACGTCGGGTGACGCCCTGGATGATGCCCCGGCGAGTCAACTGACAGTAGGCAGCTTGAAGTGATAGCTGGATGACCAAGGAGGATAGGATGGGTGACTACTTGATGCGTGGTGATGCGCCGCTCACCGAGGGCGAGTGGGCCCAGGTCGACGGGATCGTGGTGGATGTGGCCCGCAAGCTGTTAGTCGGGCGCAGGGTGCTGGATCTCGCCGGTCCCTTTGGTGCCGGACTCGAGGTGATACCCGTCGGCACGGGCGCCGGACGGGCACAGATCCCGCTCACCGTGATCGAAGAGGACTTCGCTCTCAACTGGCGTGAGGTGGAGGCCAGTCGTCAGATGGGCGTGCCCCTGGAGCTTGGAACGGCCGCCAAGGCCGCGATGGCGTGCGCCAAGGCGGAGGACCTGCTGATCCTCGACGGGCTCGCGGCCGCCGCCGGCAACAGTGTGGCGGTCGGTGACTGGTCCGAACCAGGCGTCCCGCTGAGTGACGTGGTCAAGGCGACCGAGAAGCTTTTCGCAGCCGACTGCTTCGGTCCCTACGCCGTCGTACTGAGCCCCGATCTCTACGCGGCAACGCAGCGTGTATCACGGGGAATGGGCCGCATGGTCAGCAAGCTGATGGCCGGCGTGGCCGAAGGTGGGCTGTACCGGTCGGCGCTTTTGGGTGCGGGAACGGGCCTCGTCCTGGCGCTGGGTGCCTACAATTTCGATCTGGTCGTGGGACAGGATCTGATCACCGCGTACCAGGGCAACGAGGGTCTGGACCACGGTTTCCGGGTGTTGGAGACCGTCGCGCTGCGCGTTAAGCGCCCCGCCGCGATCTGCAAGCTCGGCTAACGCTTCTCATACTAAACAGGGGCGGCCCCATAGGGACCGCCCCTGTCTTGTGTTCTGCCTCGGCTATTGCTGCTGGGACGACGCGTCCTGACAGAAGTCCTGCAGCTGCCGGTGGTGGTAGGGGTGCCGCAGCTTCTTCAGGGCCTGTCCCTGGATCTGGCGGACCCGTTCCTTGGAGATGCCCAGCTTTTGCCCCAGCTCTTTGAGCGTGTGGGTGCGGCTGCCGTGGAGGCCGAAGCGCATCTTCAGGATCCACGCTTCCCGCGGCTCGAGGGTCGTCATCAGCCTCTCTAGCTGCTCCTGCAGCATCTGGCCCTCTGCCGTCTCGTCGGGCGGCGGCGTGTTCTCGTCCTCGATGAAGTGCTCCAGCTCCGACGTGTCCTCGTCACCCACTTCCTTGTTCAGCGAGACGGGGCGCTGGGACTGGCGCAGCATCTTGCGCAGCTTCACGGGGTCCTCGTTGGCCTCGACCGCCAGCTCTTCATAGGTGGGCCGCCGGCCGAGCCTTTGCTCCATGCCCTGGGAGATCTTGTCCAGCTTGCGCAGGTGATCGCTCATATGGATGGGGATCCGGATACCGCGTCCGTGCTGGGTCAGCGACCGTGTCACGGCCTGGCGAATCCACCAGGTGGCATAGGTGCTGAATCGGTTCCCGCGGTGGTAGTCGAACTTGTCCACGGCCTTGATCAGCCCCACGTTGCCGGCCTGGATCAGGTCGAGGAACGGCAGACCGTACCCGCGGTAGCGCTTGGCGACGCTCACAACCAGGCGCGTGTTGGCCTCGATCAGGTGGCGGCGTGCCTCCTGACCGGACTGTATGGCCTCCTCCAGCTCCTCGATCTTCTCCAGGGGCTGTTGCTCGACGCCCAGCGTGCGCAGGGCCTCGCGCCCGCGCTCCATGTGCTTTGCCAGGACGATCTCCTCGTCCCGCGACAGAAGCGGCACCTGGCCCATCTCCTGCAGGTACAAGCTGAGGGGATCCTGCGTCACAACCCGGTCGGGGACGACGGGTCCCGCGCTCTCCTCACTATCGTGCCCGCGGTTAGCGTCGAAGTAGGCGCGGAAGTCGGCCAACGGGTCACCCTTGTCCGTGCCGGATGTCTCGGAGTCGGTGCCGAAGATTTCGTCCAGGGAGGCCAGGGCTTCGCCTTCCTCCTCGGGCTCCAAATCGTCCTCGACTCTGCGGTGGTCGGCGTATTCGTCTGCTGTTTCGTCAAAGCCAACCAGATTCTCACGTAGCTTTAGCGCTTCCATAGTCATCCTATTCGTTTGTATTGATCCCGCGACACGCCTTGGACGTGTTCGCGTTCACTGTCGCCGACTAGCGGCTTCTTGGATGCAACCATTACGCTTCAGATGCGGGGCCGCGGCGTAGCCTTACCTGCTGCACGCTGTCTTCGACCCGTCTGCAAACACCGGGAGCTGCCCGGTCATTGTCTACGACGTCGGCACGCGACGGTTGGTTCCATCATCGTACCGCTCTCCCATACGCACATCGGGGGTGAGGAAACCCCTCACCCCCGATGTGCATCCACTTCGGGTTCGCCGGTAAGGCGCTCTAGGTTTCCTCGTGCATCGTCGTCACCACGATGGCGCGTCTGCGATGAAGCACATGCCTGTTGTGGGGACACGCCGTGCGTGTCTTCCCTGGCTAGATGAGTATACTGACCTTAACACGTATTATATCACAGAAATGCCTTGTTTTCCACTAACGATTTTCTTACGAAAGATCCACGGGGAGATGGCCTTGACCCAGTTGCCTGACGCGGTGGAGACTGAGGAAATGCTGGATGGCCATCTCACCACGCCGGATCCTGCGTTGGTGGAGGCGATGGCACGCCTGGACGGCGATCTGCTAGTCCTGGGCATCGGCGGCAAGATGGGGCTGACCCTGGGTGTCCTGGCACGACGCGCGATGGACGCGGCGGGCTCGTCCGGCAGCGTGATCGGTGTGTCGCGCTTCTCGGATCCCACAGCAAGGAGCTACCTTGAGACTGAACGTGTTGAGACGATCGCGTGCGATCTTCTGGATCGCGACGCGGTCCAGAAGCTGCCCAGTGCACCCAACGTCATCTACGTGGCGGGCCGCAAGTTCGGAACCAGGGGGACCGAGCCGCTCACCTGGGCCGCCAACGTTGTGGCACCAGACAATGCCGCTCAGCGCTACCGAGACAGCTGCATCGTTGCCTTCTCCACCGGATGTGTCTACCCGCTAGTGGCAGCCGAGACCGGCGGATCCACGGAGGACGATGGGACTGACCCGGTGGGCGAGTATGCACAGTCGTGCCTCGGACGAGAGCGTGTCTTCCAGTACTGGAGCCAGGCGCACGGCACGCCGATCTGTCTCTTCCGTTTGAACTACGCCATCGATCTGCGCTATGGCGTGTTGCACGACATCGGTCTTCGCGTTTACAGGGGGCAGCCCGTTGACTTGGGGGTCAGCCACTTCAACGCCATCTGGCAGCGCGATGCGAACGCGTGGGCGTTGCGATGTCTCGGTCTCGCTTCGTCGCCGGCGAGCGTCATCAACGTGACCGGTCCGGAGAGCATCTCCGTGCGCCGTACCGCAGAGCGGTTCGCCGAGCTCTTCGGATCGAGTGTCACCTTCACCGGTCGGGAGGGCGGCGCGAGAATGTACCTCTCCAACGCGACATTCGCCAGCGAGCTTTTCGGTCGGCCCACCGTGTCCGTGTCCACGATGATACGCTGGCAGGCGGAATGGATCCGACGAGGCGGGCGGTCGCTGGGCAAGCCGACCCACTTCGGCGTCGTGGATGGGCAGTACTAGACCTGACTAGGCAGCGCAAGGTGGGGTGAGGATGAGAGAGAGGGTACCTGAGGGGCTGTTGGCGCGGTTTCGCTCGGGCACGGTCATCCCGGCTGTGCCGCTTGCGCTCGATGTGACGCGCCACCTCGATCCTGTACGCCAGCGCGCGCTCCTGCGATACTATATCGACGCAGGTGCCGGTGGACTGGCGGTGGGCGTCCACACCACGCAGTTCGCCATCCGCGACCCCGCCGTGGGGCTCTTTGAGCCCGTCCTGGCGCTGGCGTCGGCTGTCATCGACGAGTGGTGTGAGCACCGCGGCGTCCAGGTGATGAAGATCGCCGGCGTGTGTGGACGATTGGACCAGGCGCTGCGGGAGGCCCAGGTTGCCCTTGAAGCCGGCTACCACGCTGTGCTGGTGAGTCTGGGCGCCTATGGTGTGGCAGAACCGCTGGCGAACCTTGTCGCCCACTGTCGCGCTGTCGCCGGCGTCTTGCCGGTGATCGGCTTCTATCTGCAGCCTGCGGTCGGCGGGCGGGTGCTACCCTACAGCTTCTGGCGGTCCTTCGTGGAGATCGAGGGTGTCATCGGCATCAAGATCGCGCCCTTTAGCCGATACCAAACCCTCGACGTGATTCGAGCGGTCTGCGACGCTGGTCGCGGGGGACACCTTGCGCTGTACACGGGCAACGACGATCATATCGTGAGCGACCTTCTCACCCGGTTCGTCGTGGAGACAGTCTCGGGTCCGGCGTCGGTGCATATCGTGGGCGGGTTGCTTGGCCAGTGGGCCGTCTGGACCCGAGCGGCTGTCGCGCTCCTAGCCGAAGTGAGGGGCGTGACCGCCAACGACGACTCGGTTCTGTCGGACCTACTGGCCGGCGGGGCTCGGCTTACTGACGCTAACGGCGCCATCTTTGACGCGGCGCACGGCTTCGCTGGCTGCATACCCGGAATACACGAGGTGCTTCGGGCACAAGGCCTGCTCCAGGGGACGTGGTGCTTGGACCCCCACGAGACCCTCTCACCTGGCCAGACTGAGGAGATTCGGCGCGTACACGCTGCCTATCCCGAGCTAAACGACGACAGGTTCGTCGCTGACCATTTGGCTGAGTGGCTGGCCTAGGAGGGTAGATGCAGATCACCAACATCAGTATTCGCGAGTTTAGCTACACGTCGCACGTCGGGCGCGATTCGGAGGGGCACGGTCATCCGGCTCCCGAGCACCAGGCCGTGCAGAGCCTGCTCACCATAGAGACCTCGGACGGCGTTGAGGGCTACGCGTTCGGCCGTGTGCCGAGGGGCGTCCTGGAGGGGCTCGTCAGACCGCTGCTTGTCGGGCGTGACCCGCTGTATCGCGAGGCCATCTGGCAGAGCCTGAAGGAGCGTCAACGTCTGAACCTTGGGACCCTGAGTGACCGGGTCCTGAGCGTTGTGGATTGTGCGCTGTGGGACCTGGCCGGCCGCGCGACGGGACAGCCTGTCTTCAAGCTGTTGGGGGCATACCGTGACAAGGTGCCGGCCTACGCCAGCACGATGTGTGGCGACGACTTTGAGGGCGGCCTAGACACGCCCGCGGCCTATGCGGCCTTTGCCGAGACCTGTGTCCAGCGTGGCTATCCCGCGTTCAAACTCCACACCTGGCAGCCCCCAATCCCCGGTGCGCCGGATTCCAGACGCGACGTTGCGGCGTGTGCTGCGGTGCGCGAGGCCGTCGGCCCGGATGTGCCGCTGATGCTGGACCCCTTCCACTACTACGGGCGCGAGGAGTCGCTGTATCTGGGACGCGAGTTGGAGAAGCTCGGCTTCCTCTGGATGGAGGAGCCGATGGACGAGCACAGCATGTCATCGTACATCTGGCTGACCCGGCACCTGGATCTCTCCATATGCGGACCCGAGACGGCAGAGGGGAAGATGTACACGCGCGCAGAGTGGATCAAGCACGACGCCGCCGACATCGTGCGTGGCGGGGTGGGCGACCTAGGGGGGATCACACCGTTGGTGAAGGTCGCTCACCTGGCCGAGGCCTTCGGGATGAAGATGGAGGTCCACGGCGGCGGTGCGGCCAACCTTCACGTCCTCTGTGCGATGGGTATCCCCGGTCTCTACTACGAGCGCGGACTCCTGCATCCCTTCGTCGATCATGAGGCGCGGAGTCCGTGGCTGTACGGCGTCGATGATCCGATGGACGCCGATGGCTTTGTCCACGTCTCACAGAGTCCTGGTCTGGGACAGCGGATCAACTTCGACTACGTCGACGATCATCTGGTGGAGACGTTCTAGATATCGCCGCGATCCCTTCCCGCGGCGGCGTTCGATTTCCCTGACGTCCCTGTGTATAATCGGTCACGTGCCGCCGCCGTGCGGTACGATATTGGCCGCCGGCCACGTCTAGGAGACGGAGCGCTTGCGGCCAAGAGACGACAAGGACAGCAAACAAGGGGAGTTGTCGTGACGACGAAACTGAATCAACTCGCGGAGCTCGGCCAATCGGTCTGGCTCGACTACATTCGACGGTCGTTCACCTTGGATGGCGGCCTGGCCCGCCTGGTCAACCAGGGCGTGCGCGGTGTGACGTCGAACCCGGCGATCTTCGAGAAGGCGATCGCCGGCAACGATGACTACGACGGCCAACTCCGCTCGTTGAAGGAGCAGGGCCTGACCACGCGAGAGGTCTACGAGGTCCTGGCAATCGAGGACATCCGCAACGCAGCCGACACGTTGCGCGCTGTCTACGAGGCAACGCGAGGCGGCGATGGCTACGTGAGCCTGGAGGTTTCCCCGGAGCTGGCGGATGACGCCGACGGCACGGTCGTCGAGGCTCGCAGGCTCTACGCGGCGGTCGGTCGTCCCAACATCTTCATCAAGGTGCCGGCGACGCCCGCCGGTCTCCTGGCCATCAGACAGCTTATCGGTGAGGGCATCAACGTCAACGTGACCCTCATCTTCTCTGTGGCGCAGTATGATGCCGTCGCTGAGGCCTACATCGCCGGTCTGGAGATGCTGGCCGATTCAGGTCGCAGTCTCTCTGGCGTGACCTCGGTTGCCTCGCTCTTCGTCAGCCGGGTCGACAGCAAACTCGATGCTCAGCTCACGGCGTTGGGAACGCCCCAGGCGATGGCGCTGAGGGGCAAGATAGCTTTGGCCAACGCCAAGGTGGCCTACCAGCACTTCAAGGTGATCTTCACTGGGCCGCGGTGGCAGCGGCTCGCCGTGATGGGCGCGCGCCTTCAGCGTCCGCTGTGGGCGAGCACCAGCACCAAGAATGCCAACTACCCCGACACGCTCTACGTCGACAACCTCATGGGCCCGCACACGGTCAACACCCTTCCTCCCAAGACGCTGGAGGCATTCCAGAAGCATGGGACGGTCGCCGCTACCGTGGAGGACGGCCTCGATGAGGCTCGTGCACAGCTCGCTGCGTTGAGCACCTTCGGCGTGGACCTCGACGCCTCGATGGAGGAGTTGCTGCGTGAGGGTGTGGCCAAGTTCGTGAAACCGTTCAGTTCGCTGATGCAGGCCATCGAAGATAAGATGCGGCGGTTGAGTAAGGAGCGCTACGCCGTGGCGCTCGGCGCCTATCAGACCGCTGTTGATGTCGCCCTCCGTGAGGTGGCCGATGGCGATGTCCTCCGGCGCATCAAGGACCACGATTTTCACGTCTGGAGGGACGACCCAACCGAGATTGCCAACCGGCTTGGCTGGCTCGAGGAACCGGCGATCATGCGGCGCCATCTTTCGAGGGTGACCGACTTGGTGGATCAAGTCCGCGGAGACGGCTATACAGACGTGTTGCTGTTGGGCATGGGCGGCTCGAGTCTTGCTCCCGATGTCTACAGCCGTGTCTTCGGCGCCGCACCGGGCTATCTCAGGCTCGGGATTCTGGATAGCACAGATCCCGGCGCGGTTCTTGCCGCCATTGCGCGCCTTGATCTCACCAAGACGCTCTTCATCGTGGCGAGCAAGTCGGGCGGCACCGCGGAGACCCTCTCCTTCTACAAGGTCTTCTACAGCAGGGTCGCGGAGATCGTGGGACGGGCCGGTGCCGGCGAGCACTTCGTGGCCATCACCGATCCTGGGTCCAAGCTGATCCCAGAGGCTGCGGCCCACGACTTCCGGGCCGTGCTCATCAACGACCCGACGTTGGGCGGCCGGTACTCCGCGCTCTCATTCTTTGGACTGGTGCCGGCGGGGCTGCTGGGCATTGACCTGGCGACTTTCCTTGATCGGGCCCTGGGTGTGCGTGAGGGTTCGGTGGCGCTGGAGCTGGGCGTCACGCTGGGGGAGCTGGCCAGGGCCGGACGTGACAAGCTCACTCTGCTCGCGTCGCCGCAGCTGGCCAACTTCGGCGACTGGGTGGAACAGCTCGTCGCTGAGAGCACGGGCAAGGACGGCGAGGGAATCCTACCCGTGGTCGGTGAGACGGTGGCGCGTCCCGATGTCTACGGCGACGATCGGCTCTTCGTCGTGCTCAGGGTGGAGGGTGACGACGCCGGGCGGGGAGCGGTCGCAGCGCTCAAGATCGCGGGCCATCCGGTGATCGAGATGACGTTGCGGGATCGCTATGACCTGGGCGAGCAGATCTACATCTGGGAGCTGGCGACGGCTGTGGCCGGACATCGACTGGGCATCCAGCCCTTCGATCAACCCAATGTGGAGGCCGCCAAGGTGTTGGCTCGCCGTATGATCACTGCCTACGCCGAGACCGGGGCGTTGCCCAAGGCGGAGACAGCGAACGTCAGTGCCGAGGCGCTGGATGCCTTCCTGGGGAAGGTTCGACCCGGCGACTATGTCGCGCTGCAGGCCTACGTCCAGCCCACTGAGGCTACAACGCAGGCCCTACACGGCTTGCGGATGGAGATTCGGGACCGCTATCGTGTGGCAACCACGGTGGGCTACGGCCCCCGCTATCTGCACTCAACGGGACAGCTTCACAAGGGGGACCGGGGGAATGGCCTCTTCATCCAGGTCACGTCGGATGCCCCTCGGGACCTGGCGATTCCGATCGACGCAGGCGCGGCCGGCTCCGACATCTCCTTCGGCGTGCTCGTGCGCGCCCAGGCGCTGGGGGACCAACAGGCCCTGCTGGACAACGGTCGGCGGGTGATTCACTTTCATTTGACCGGCGATGTCGCTGCCGGTATCCGCGCTCTGTCCTAGACCTCGCGACGCCCTCAACAGCGCAGCCCTTCGGCACGACGCCGAAGGGCTGCGCTGCACTATCCGGGCACTGGGTATCCGGCGTCGGCATCGTCCAGCACCAGCACCCAGTCACTCCCGCGCCCAGAGGACGGCGGCACAAAGGTCTGGAAGCCTGAGTTGTCGCCGGTGTGGATGACTGTCGCGATGCCGTAACGCGGGTCGTACCAGGTGGCGCGGACGCGGGTGGCGCCGCCGGCGGACTGGATGGCGCCCATGCGGACGGTGAACGGCTCTCCGCGCGGCGTGTACACGAAGGCGAAGCTCTCGTCCACCGCCCGGGCTGCCCGTATCTTAGCGCCGCCTTCACGGGGGCCGTCGACGACAAGGCCGCTGTCTGGGGTCAGTCGTTGCCAGGGGCGTGACTCAAAGAGCCGCCGGAGGTGGCCCATCTGGAAGGCTCCCGGATGATCGAGCGCCTGGTACCAGGGCGTGCACGCGCCGATGGCCGGCGCCAGACCTGGTCGCCACATCTGCCAGATACTGTTGTTCCCGTAGGTGTGGCCGCAGGCGCCGGCCAGCAGGGCCCAGTATGCGGCCTGGCGCGCGTCGTAGTCGTCGAACCGCAAGGCGTCCCACGTCCCACTGTTGTAGAAGCCCACCGGGATCGACTCATAGCGCGGCTCGCCGTCAAGCGTCGGCTTGGGCGGCGCCAGGGCCAGGTCGTCTGCCACGAAGAGCCCGTTGTCGTGGTCCCGCGCCCCGTGGGACGACTGGATCATGTTGAAGTCCAGCCACGCCGCCCCGTGGAGCGCGATGGAACTCTGTCCCGGACCCCGCGGATGGAACGTGATCAGGTGGGTCCCGCCATCGCCCTCGCGCAGGCCGTGCGCCAGGGCATCCATGGTGGCACGTTCGGCCGGCGTGTTCACGTTCTGGTCGCCACCGAGGATCCAGATCACGGGAGCCTCCGAATAGCGGCGCCCCAGGAAACGTCCATAGGTGCCCGCGTTGGCAGCGGTGAGAAGCGGCGTCCGCTGCGCCGACGTTGTCCAGAGTGTCCCCCAGGTGGGCAGCATGCCCACGGTCAGTCCCAGCGATGCGGCCTGCGTCACCGCCGCATCCACGTGCGCGAAGTACGCCTCGTTGGGGCGATCAGGGTCGCGGTCGACCAGTGGAAGGTCGCCGTTGGCGTTGGGGGTGGACGTGCCGCCCAGCTCGGCCAACACCACTGCCTGGATGACGGTGAACCCCTTCCTGGCCCGGTCCTCGAGGTAGCGACCGGCCTCGGCAAGATCCAGCCTGTGGAAGAGTTCCCAGGCCGTGTCGCCCAGGTAGAAGAAGGGCGTGCCATCCTCGTACGCGAGGTGGCGATGGTTGTCTGATACACGAAGTCTTCGCATGGGACCTCCCGGCTGGCGGCTGCTTGATGTGTCCTCTCTCGCCACTATACTGACGGGCAGAAACGGTGTCAAAAAGGGGCACGGGCCCGAACCCATCGGGCACGGTGCATAGTCAGGGAGGCGAGGATGGCCGACTTCACCAAGGCAAGGGGTCTGCTGGAGACGTTCAAGGGAGGCCGCTATCTGTACGGCATGGGCGTGCTGAGTGCGGTGGGGCCGGCGACGGCAGCACTGGGCAGTCGAGCCGCGCTAGTCTCGACGGAGTTTCCCGGTTCGGATGGCTATGTGTGGACGATCCGGCGGGCACTGGCGAGGGCGGGTGTGGACCTGGTGGGCTCTGTTGCTGGGCCCAGGCCAAACGCGCCGACCGAGGATTTGGCGCGCATCACCGACGAGATGCGCACGCTGGCGCCCGATGTCGTGGTCAGCTTCGGTGGGGGGAGCACGATCGACGCTGCCAAGGCGGCCATCACGCTCTGCTCGCTGGGCGGCGAGATCGAGGACTACTTCGGCACGGGCCTGGTGACGGCTGCCGGATCCGCCCAGGGACGGGACCTCACCCCGCACGTGGCGGTCCAGACGGCAGCTAGTTCGGGCGCGCACCTGACCAAGTATTCCAACATCACCAATCTGGCCACCGGTCAGAAGAAGCTGATCGTCGACGATGCCGTGGTGCCGCAGCAGCCGATCTTTGACTACGCCGTTACGTTCGGGGCGCCGGCGTCGCTGACCGCCGACGGCGCGTTGGACGGCGTGGCCCACTCCCTGGAGGTGCTCTACGGCGTCGTGGGCAAGCCAGCCTATGAAGAGATCGAGGCTGTCTCGGCGGAGTCCATCCGGCTGGTGGTGGCGAACCTGCCGCGCGTGATGGCCAATCCCGTGGACGCCGCCTGCCGAGAGGCCCTGGGCTTGGCGACCGACCTTGGTGGATATGCGATTATGCTAGGGGGGACGAACGGGGGCCATCTGACCAGCTTCTCGCTGGTGGACGCGATGCCTCACGGACGCGCCTGCGCCCTGATGAACCCTTACTACACGGTCTTCTTCGCGCCGGCCATCGAACGCCCCCTCAAGGTCGTCGGTACCATCCTCCAGGACGCCGGCTATACGGACGCCGACATCGACGGCTTGCGCGGCCGCGAATTGGGCGAGGCCGTCGCCGGTGCGATGATCGGTTTCGGCGAGTCCTGCGGTATTCCCACGACGCTGTCGGAGGTGCCGGCGTTCACCGATGCACATATCGACCGCGCGCTGGCAGCGGCCAAGAACCCACAGCTGAAGATGAAGCTCGAGAACATGCCCGTTCCGCTGACCGCGGACATGGTCGATGACTACATGGGCTCGGTGCTGGCGGCGGCGCGTGACGGTGACCTGAGCCTCATCCGCAGCGTCCAGGTGACGTAGGTGAGTGGCACGATCGTGCCTATGACAGCCCTCCGGGCATCGAGAACGAGCCGTCCGGCTCGCACGGAAACGCGAGGACCTCGACCACAGCTTCGAGGCTGAGCCTGCCATAGAGGTGCGGGAAGCGCTGGCCGCTGCCGGCGAGGTCCTCGTACCTGAGCGGCGCAGTCACGGCCTCGGGGTCGACACACAACAAGACGAGATTCCGGCGTCCACCGTAGTAGCGGTTGGCGGTGTCCACGATCTGGTTGTGCGTCGACAGGTGGATGAAGCCATCGGTCTCGAAGGCTGCGGGCGTGTACTCGCCGTCGCGGCGCCCGCTCTCCCACTCCTCGGTGGTGGCGATGTGGTAGATCAGAGGTCCGGTCACCGTTTCCTCCTTGCCTGATGCCTCACGGCTGCCCTTCGGCAACACCCACTTCGTCCGCGGGAGGCTCCTAGGCTGTCAGGACTGACTCAATCTCGGCCTCGGCGAGGAGGCCGGGAGCAAGCTCGACGCCCAACCCAGGCCCGGTCGGCAGGGCCACGCACCCGTCGGCGTCGATGGCGAGGGGCTTGGCGAAGCAAGCCTGCGTCGTCGCCTCCGTGAGGATCGGCGGGTCATAGGGGTACTCCACCATCGGACAGTTGTCGACCGTGGCCATCGCGTGAAGGCTTGCTGATAGACAGAGCGGGAACGCCGCGCCGCTCATCAGGACGTGGGGGATGACCAATCGACCGTGAGCCTCGGCCCACGCACTGATCTTCCGGGCCCCGGTGATCCCTAGATTCCCGCCCATCACCAGATCGGGCTGCAGGATATCGTACGCGCGCTCGCGTAGGTAGGGCTGCCAGTCATGGACGGTCGGTGTGTGTTCGCCGCCGGCGATATACATGTCCACCGATGCCGCGATCTCGGCCAACCCCCTGACGTCGCTCCTCGGCAGGGGCTCCTCCAGGAAGTAGCATCCCAGTGCATCCATCTCTCGCGCCACGGCCAGCGCGGTCTCTCGCGGCCAGTAGGCGTAGCCGTCCGAATAGTTGTTCTGGTTGGCGTCCGCCATCAGTTTGATATCGTCGTCGAGGGCCGCTCTGACGGCGCGGACCACGGCCAGGTCGTCATCGACGCCCGGGCGGTGCAGCCGCACCTTGATGGCACGGAAGCCCATGTCCTTGAGTAGCAGGGCATCGGCGACCATCTCCTCGACGCCGAGCAGCCTGCTGGTAGCGGCGTAGACCGGCAGTCGGTCCTGCCGACTGCCCAGCAGCCGGTGAATCGGCTCGCCCGCAGCCTTACCCAGGATGTCCCAGAGTGCGATCTCCAACCCCGAGGCACCCTTGCCGGAGGTGGAGGATCGCACACCGCTCATGTGACGTGCCCAGAAGCGACCGACATCGCACGGGTCCATGCCCAAGACCAGCTCTGGCGATCCGCCGGTATAGGGGCCTATACCGGCGATGCCCGAATCCGTGGTCAGTCGGTAGATAGAGAGGTTGAGCGTCGACCTCGGCGCACCACTGGGCGCCTCCCAGGCCGGCAGATACGGTTCCGGAAGCTGGGTGACGGCCTGCCAGCGGAGTACTTCGCTCTTGATGATCTTCACGTGATACCTCTTTCAGTCGAAGAAACCCTGGTCCTCATCGCTCAGGTAGGCGACGGCCTTGTCGATGTTGAAGGTCACACCTAGGCCCGGCGAGTCCCAGACCTCGATGTGGCTGTCAGCGACGATGGGGTCGGGCAGACCCTCGATGATGTCGTACCACCAGGCGGGCCTGCCGACAGGGTACTCAAATCCGATGAAGTTGGGCGGCAGGGCGGCAGCTAGGTGTACGTGCGCGGCCAGGCCGATAAGGCCATCGATGACGCCGTGCGGCGCCATGAGGATGCCGTGCAGGTCCGCGTACTCCGCGATCCACTTCAGCTCTGCGATGCCGCCTACGTCAGCGGGATCGGGGCCCACCACGTTGACAGCGTGTGTCTCGATCAGCTCCCGGAAGTTCTCGCGTAGGTAGATCTGCTCGCCGGTGTGGATCGGCGTGATCGTGCTGCGGGTCAGTTCCCGGTAGAGGTCGGCGAGCACGTAGGGTGTGTAGTCGCCGGTGATGGTGTCCTCCAACCACATGATGTTGAGCGGCTCCAGCGCCTTGGCCAGACGAATGGCGTCGGGCACCATCCATCCCGGCCCGCAGTCCAGCGCCAGACCCACCTCGTCACCCAGAGTGTCCTTCATCGCCTCCACGCTGGCGATGATGTGCTTCAGACCCTTCTCGGTCAGCGGGGCGCGATTGGGGTGTGGCGGGAGTGCCTGAGTCGCGTCCGACACATCAGGGATGTCGCCATAGGCTCGGTTGGCCGAGTCCCTGCCCTGTTCGCCGGCGCTGCTCTTGGCGGCCTCACGGGCCCTGGGCGTCCGCTGGGCCTCGCCATACAGAAACTCCGGGTGTTTCGAGAAGAGGGGGCTGTGGAAACCGATGCCCTGTTTGATGAATCCGAAGTTCTCCTTGGCGGCTTTCATCTGGGCCATATTGTCGGCCACTGCATCGAGCCCCGTGCCACGCATGGGGAACCGGACGCCGCCGTTGTAGACGCGTACGCGGTCGCGCACCTTGCCACCCAGCAGCTTGTAGACAGGCAGCCCTGCCGCCTTGCCCGCGATGTCCCAAAGCGCGAACTCAATGGCGCTCACCGCCGCGCCCCACGGTTTGAAGGCACCCATGCGCCGGATCTTGAGCATGATCCGGTTGACATCGGTGGGGTCCTCGCCCATGAGGTAGCGTTTGTAGAAGAGGACGTGTGGCTTGAGATAGGGTTTGGAGTTCTCTGCCTGACCGTAGCCGTCGATACCCTCATCGGTGACGATGCGGATGATGGGGTTCTGGCCGATCACTGCGCACTTCAGATCGGTGATCTTCATGTGTTCCTCCCTGGTATTTGATGCGGCACTGTCGCTGAGGCGAACATAGGCGAATCAGCCCTGCTGTCAACATATGTCCTTCGCGAAACCGAAGCGGTCGAAGACATCGGCGAACGCGTCGAGGATTCGTTCTCTTGAGAGCCCCATCTCATCCAGGTCGTAGACGTGGTTGCTGGTGTAGGACCTGGCGGCTGCCGCCTCGCGGGCGACAGTGTGGCGGAAAACCGGGGAGGCCGACAGCCCGAAGCGCTGGTACAGATCCAGGACGACCTCGTCGGCGGCATGGGTGAGACGATCGAATGTGACGATGGCCCGCCGGTCCGCCGGCAGGTCGGCGAGCTTCTCAAGGGGATAGCTGTACCAGTGCCTCGCCATCTCCAGGACGTAGTCGCGTCCCGCGTAGCGGCGTGGCGGCGAGCCCAGGATGCGCCACGTCATGTCCAGTGTACTGATCATCGAGGGGATCATCTGTAGCGGGTTCCGCACCAGGGTGACGAATCGCGCGTCTGGGAAGGCCTTGCACAGCGCCGCGACCTTGGGGCTGGCCGCCGGGTTCTTGGCCAGGTAGTGTCGGCTCTCTCCGCCCTGACACCGGTGGGCGTGCACGTGCCGCCGCACGGCGCCCGTGTAGAAGGCCATGATGCGCGCTTGTTCGGCTTCGGGCACGGCGGTGTCGAAGTGCGTGTAGGGTCCGGCCTCCTCCAGCATCCCCGAGATGTGCCAGACCCCGAGTCCCGCCCAGGGATGGAGCATCACGAACTGATCTTCCTCGGGGGCGAGGAGTCGCGCGCTGTGGAGGACGTTGCCTCGGTCTGCCCTCGCATCGAGGTGCTCGACTATGTGCCGGCACGGGCTCCCCAAGCGTCCGTCCAGGCTGCACAGAGCCCGCAGCAGGCGCTGCTGGGTGACCGTCGGCGCGAAGAGTATCTCCAGCAGCCGCATGGTGGTGAAGGTCCCGGTGTCCTGCGCCAGCAGGCGATGGAGCAACGTGGTGCCGCTGCGGGGATTGCCGATGATGAAGACGGGGGCCTCGACCTTCTCCGCACGGTAGCCGGGCGCGAGGAGGTCGTCGAGCCGCCATCCCAGATCGGTCGCGATCTCGATACAGCCGTACAGGGCGCAGAAGGCGGCGAGGAGGCGAGCCCGCTTC
>Ga0180436_10002330_pt1 | contig 18121 bp, 16 predicted proteins | sample SS_ome_2_FD_132434 | JGI IMG/M metagenome (GOLD analysis project Ga0180436, IMG submission 132434) | Hypersaline lake sediment archaeal communities from the Salton Sea, California, USA - SS_3_S_2 metaG | ecosystem: Environmental > Aquatic > Non-marine Saline and Alkaline > Hypersaline >...
CTATATTATACCTAGTCTTCTAAGTTCCATATTAAGATTTTCAACCGCACGACTTTCCATCAGTTCCCGTGTTTCATGGGTTGAAGAACCCATATGGGGACTCAGCACCACATTGTCAAGTTCCTTTAATTTGCCCTTGTATGGTTCATCACAGAAGCAATCTATTGCAGCCCCTGAAAGTTTTCCTGAAACTATGTATCTGTATAACGCATCCTCATCAACCAGTCCTCCCCTGGATGCATTTATAAGATAGGATCCTTCCTTCATTCTGCCCATTCTTTCTTCGGAAATAATATTCTTTGTTGATTCATCAAGCGGCACATGAAGTGAAATAATATCAGACTTGCAAATCAAATCGTCCAGGCCGGTTTTTATGATTCCCTCAAAAGCAGTATCAGACAGATCGTATCCAAGTACAGTACACCCAAAGGCTTTCATGATGCAGCCGACCTTTCTGCCTATTCTACCGCATCCAATTATCCCTATGGTTTTATCCTTCAGAAGTTTTCCTTTGAGCCCTTTCCAACCTCCGTTCCTGACCATGGTGTCATTTGCCGGAATATTTCTGATCAATGCCAGTATCAATCCAATTGTGAGTTCAGCAACAGCATCGGTGGGAGCTTCAGGTGTATTCAAAACAGAAATACCCAGCTTTTTGGCCGCATCCAGATCCACTGAGTCCATTCCGATTCCGCATCGTGATACAACCTTTAGATTTGGAGAAGCTCTCAAGGCGTTTTCCGTAAGAGGTTCCACTCCGGCAATTATACCGATAGGATTGTATTTTTCAAAAAGAATTATTGCTTCATCTTCCGAAAGCTTTCTTCCGTACGGGTTATGCACAACCTGTAGTTTTTCGTCAAAACCTTCCGCACAGAAACTTGAAGTTGTTGTAATTACTGTATTCATTCATTACCTCACTAATAAACCAGATATTTATTATACATCTTTTCAAAATACTGCAGATTTTCAGGCTTTCGCATACCGCCCCCTGTATAGGAAAAAATACGGGGAAATCTTTCATGAAGATTCCTGATCTTCATGACTTCGCTTTCTATCTCCTCTGGGTTTCCAAAGTCCATTGTCCTTGAATCCGTCTTCAATAAATAGAATAAGTCAGGTCCACCCTTTTCCATAAGACATTCAGGCTCCATGGATGAACTTTCACAGAAAAGACCGTCCGGCTTGAGAAATAATATATCATCCAGTACTTCAGTATAGTTTCCGTCTGTTATGTAAAGCACTTTTTTACCACTTCCATGGATTGTCTCAAAAAATCTTCTGTACCAAGGGAAAACGTATTTTTTCAAAAAATCGGGACTCCATATAAGGCCCCTGCTTCCTGCAATGTCATCATGAACGATAATCATATATACGTCATCAAGTCTGCTCCACCCCTCCAGCACCCTCATTGTACTTTCACCAACCCGGTCTAGTATTTCAGCCAGGGCCTCCGGCTCAAGGGCACTTGCTTCAAGCAGTGGTTCCCATCCGAACTTGATCTGACATCTGGTCAGGAGGGTTCCGTAATGCCATGGGAAGACAACATGAGTTTTGTTTTTCCCCTCATATAGTCTTCTCATTTCATCCAGCATCTTTTCATTTACATTCTCAACAATAAACTCATCCGGTTTAGTTTTCAGCAAATCTTCTGCTGTTTTGAATCTCAGCTTTGCACCTATATCCCATATTCCGCCATCTTTTGTATATTTCTTGTTACCGTCTTGAGATACAGCTATCTGACCTTCCTGGGTTTTGATTGTTTCTCCCTGATTGTAAATATCTTTCCTATATTCAACAAAACCAATTACGCCCATAGGAAGGCATCCGGGTTTGATACCCCTCTTCATATCATTGAAAATAAGTTGCTTTTGCTGTCTGTTCATTATTTACCGTCGTTCATTTTTGCAATAAAATCAAAACCATTGCGAAGAAAGAGAACATCAATTCCAACAGCAATCATGGAAAAGCCCTTTCTTATATCAGATTGAATGTATTCCCTGTCAGGGTTTACGATATGTTTTCCTGCAATTTTTCCGGCCCTATTACAGGCTTCGACAACTTTATTACATGCCTCTTCAACAAGAGGATGACTCGGATTACCTGTAACTCCATATGACCCACTCATATCATACGGCCCTATGAATACACCATCGAGGCCATTTACTTCAAGTATTTCCTCAATATTTTCAACTGACCTTCTGCTTTCTATCATTACAAGAACCATGGTTTCCTTGTTTGCAGTCTTTACATATTCATCAAAATTCCTACCCCAACCGTTCGCACGGCAAAAAGCAAATCCCCGAACCCCTTCTGGTGGATATTTCGCTGATTCAACTGCCTTCATAGCATCTTCAGCAGTTTCTACAAGCGGTATGATGACCCCTTTTGCACCAATATCAAGTGCCCTTCGTATTTCAAGTCTATCGTTGGTCCTGGTTCTTACGAACGGAGCTGTGCTGCTGTCTTTGACAGCCCGAAACATATCAGGCAGGCTTTCATAACTTATTTCAGTATGCTCCATATCAACTGCAAACCAGTCAATTCCGGAGGCTGCAGCTATTTCACATATATCCGGACTCGGAATCTGAATCCAGGAACCTATGGCCGCTTTTGTCTTGAGACTTTCTTTCAACATAACCTGACTCCTAACTCGGCTTTTCATTTTAATTCACTTTTTTGCTGCAACTGCTACTATCTGTGTTGCTGATTCAAATCCAATTTCATCAATACGATCCTTTAATTCCTTAGCCGTAGCTTTGTATTCGTCGTAATCCTCATGTCCCTCAGCCCTGCCTAATGAAGAATCAACGGTTTTTTTCAACCACTCCAAGGAATCTTCATCGATTTCCTGTTTTTCGTTATATTCCATCTCCCATAATTCCACAAGTTCAATATCTTCATTAGTGCTCAGTAATTGAACAATCTCACTCTGTTTCATGGTTTCCCTGTGAACAACACCTTTCAAACGATCGATCTTTGCCCAAAAGTGATGCAGATATTTATGTGTTTCCATTTTCTCGGTGAGATTGTCAGCTCTCATTTCATTAAATATCAATATACCTGTATCCTTTGTAACCCTGCACATCTCTTTGATTACAGCATCAATATCATCCATATGATGAATTGAGTTTGACAGGCATACAATATCAAAATAGCCGTCTTCAAAATCCAGATTATTGGCATTCATTATTCGTATTTTTATCCTTGGGTCATCAAAATTGGCTTCTACGACTTTTTTCGCTTTTTCGTTGGAATCTATACCCGTCATCTCGCTGTAGCCATTGTATACTTCATTTATAATAGCCATAAATGAACCCTGGCCTGTTGCAATGTCAAGAATCTTTGCGTTTGGGTAATTACCCAGATATTTCTTCAGATTGTTCATTATTCTTCCCCTTTGTTCTTTGTTGTCTCCAACACTATTTTCCTATGGTTTTCTTCAGCCTTCGTGGAAGTAGTATCTAAAACAAGATCAGCCTCTGTTGCATCAAACATACCATGTTTTTTTTCAAGCATCCCGGCCACCGGAGGAGGCATCTTACCTCCCATTCTTTTGGAAAATCTTTGTTTTATGGTTTCCAAATCAGCTTTCAGAACAACCCGGTAAGCTTTCTCAGGCAACAAACCAAGCTGTTCCTTTTCACTTATAACATATATTAAATTATTTTTCGAATCCTGACTTTCAATAAGCAAATCAGCAAATATCTTTTTCGCCTCTGATTCATTCCCTGCCAGTCTCAGATAATCCTTACCGGTATATACCGAAGCTCCGATTTCTATTTTAAGCAAATCTGCTATTTCAGACTTTCCAGTGCAACTCTCTCCTATCAAAGCCAATACCATGCCATACCTCCGAATATTATTAACTATATTATATTTCATACGACCTTATTTTCAAAACGCTTCCAAACAATATTTTCAAGGGAGTATAATTAAGTCAGTTGTTTGAACAGAATGATAAAGTCGGCTAAACTGTTTACATGGAAAATAAGTAAGTACTGATTTATGATAGGGGATCTTATGAAAAGCAGAGGAAACCATAGAGATTTGGAAGAAAAGGCAACAAACAAAACCCGTAATCTCATCCCGGGAACACTCATTTACAGGGGTCGTATAAAGCAGGGCTTCAGTATTGATTTGCATTACTATGATGAATCAGAGCTTATTGAAAGAAAGTTCGAAACCGCTTTGGCTTTTGAATCGTTTGATATTGATAAAAATTCATTCAGAGGAAAGGTGAAATGGATAAATGTAACCGGTCTTTGGAACGTTGATGAAATCAAGTCAATAGGAAAATATCTTGAAATACCCCCTCTTCTTCTTGAACAAATACTCAATATAAGCAACCACAGCATAAACCGTTCAGGAGAAGGATATCTATTCAATAGCATTCAAATGGTTTATTCTGAAAATGGCGCAATAAAGAATGAATATATAAGTATTTTCAAGAATCGTGAAGTGCTTGTAACTTTCCAGGAGAAACCGGGAGATATATTTGATGATATTAGACTAAGAATAAATCAGGACAAGGGACTTGTCAGAAAAGCCTCCCTTGATTATCTTTATTTCTGCCTTCTTGATGCATTGGGTGACAATTACCTTTCTGTAACTGAAAAACTTCAACCTCGCATTGAAGAGATAGAGGACAGGATAATCCGGGGTAATAAAATCAAGATACATGTAATACACGAGTTGAGAAAGATACTGACCATATTGGATTTCAGCTCAGAGCCAATAGGTAATTTCATACATATGCTGAACGCAAAAAAAACTCTCCTTGATATGCCCGATGAAACATATCTTGAATCCCTCGATATACATATAAAGGAAGCCATAGACGGAATTGAACTGCAAAAGGATACCGTTGATAATCTTTTTGAAAACTATATATTGAACAATTCAAATAATATGAATCAGATAATGACGGTACTTACAATCTTTTCAGCTATTTTCATACCCCTTTCGTTTTTGGCAGGTGTATTCGGTATGAATTTTGATTACCTGCCTGGTCTTGAAAACAAAATGGGTTTCTTCTATTTTTTGATCGGGTGTGTTGTAACTGCCGGTGGTATGCTTGCCTTTTTCAAGATAAAGAAATGGTTTTAGAAATGATTTTTATTTATTAATATGGGTATGATATTTTTCCAGATACATTTATAATTATATTAGGGAAGGTGGTTGGGTTACCTTGTCTATGTTATATGAGTTGGGCAATAAATCTGTCTTGAGAAAAATGGGCAGCAAGGCTTCCCACATTTTGTTCTTGAAAAAAAACGGTTTCAACATACCTAAAACATATATAATCCCATATAGCGCTTATGACAAGTTCATCAGCAATCAAGATGCCTTTATCAGGGCACTTCAAAACGAGCTCGATGCTAATCTGAATAAAGACACCAAATATGCAATACGTTCATCTGCTGATATTGAAGATGGATCAGATTTATCATATGCAGGCCAGTTCGAAAGTTACCTTAATATTGATTCAACTGAAAAAATAATTGATGCAATCATAAGAATATGGCAATCTGTCCTCTCTCCATCGGCAAGCAAGTATTCCAAAGACATGAAAGTAAATGACCTGCAGATAAAAATGGGTGTAATTATTCAGGAAATGATTGAAGCCGATTTTTCAGGTATCGCATTCAGTAAAAACCCAATGACTGGTCTCAATGAAATAATAGTGGAAGCACTCGAAGGCAGCGCAGACCAGATGACCCAGGCCGGAATCACACCCATGCGATGGGTAAGGAAGTGGGGTATTTATACTGATAAGCCAAAGGATAGTCCCATACCTGAATCAGAAATTGAAAAAATATGTATTGCTGTTAAATCACTTGAAAAATCATTTAAGTCACCGGTTGATATTGAATGGGCTGTGCAGGAAGGAATTCTATATATACTCCAGATCCGAAATATTACCATGATGGATATACCTATATACTCAAATAAGATTTCAAGGGAAATGCTTCCAGGATTGATAAAACCCCTTGTCTTTTCAATAAATACATCCATAATAAATCCCTGCTGGGCGAATATTCTTCATGATCTTGTAGGAGGAAAGAGATTGGATCCGGATTTACTAACCGGATATTTCTATCACCGTGCATATTTCAATATGGCTTTCTTCCGTGATGTTTTTGTTCAGGCAGGAATGCCCGGTGAAGCTCTTGAACTTCTCATGAGAGTTGACTTGGAAGGCCCGGAAAAACCGCGCTTCAAACCTGGTCCAAGAACCTTTCTTATAATGCCCAGAATGCTGTTTTTTGTCTTAAGACTTCTATTCATAGGGCTTGGTGCAAAAAAACTGATTTCTACGGGAATTGACGGGTTCAGAAATCTTGAATTTGAAAAAACCGAAACAAAATCCGATGAAACCATAATGCAAAATATATCAAGAATAAAGGAAGCCACCGGTAAGGTAGCCCATTACAATATAATAATTCCACTTCTTTCAAGTATAACAAGCAGGATCGTTGCATCAAAATTTAAAAAGAATGAGCTTGAATTCAACTACGATTACACTCTTTATGGAAATGAAAAGACCTACAGCGGACCACTTGACGCCATAGGCAGGATGAACCTAAAATTCTTCAGACACGGCAAAACAGTGACCTTGGAGGAATTTATAAGTACACCTGAATTTTCAGATTTCGTTTATAAATTCGGTCATTTCAGCGACAGTGGAAATGATTTCTCATATGTACCTTGGAGGGAAACACCCGGACTGATATATGATATGGTAAAAAATCATGCTGCTGAAACTGCAGATAAATCAAGTGAAACCCTAGCTCTGTACAAAAAATTACTAAGGAAAAAACCTTTGCTTAGATTCTTATATAAAAAAGCAGCCAATCTTGAGCTGTATCGTGAGGAAATCAGCTCCATATACACATATGTTTATGGCTTGCTGAGACCCATGTACCTTGAAATCGGAAAACGTCTTGTAAAAAAGGGATTTCTTAGTAATGCGTCGGATATATTTTATATATATAAAAAAGAATTGGAAGAGTCGTATGCTTCCGGAAACCATGATTCATTCCTAAGATTGTCATCCCAAAGAAAGGAATCAATGAAGAATGCTCTCAATCTTTCGGTTCCGATGACTATTTTCGGAAATACTCCCCCTCCTGTAAGCGAATTCAAGGGAACCTCCCTGAAGGGAGTACCTACATCCCATGGGTTTTATACAGGAATAGCCAAAGTACTCATGGGTACTGATGATATGGATAAATTGAAAGACGGAGAAGTACTTGTAATCCCTTATTCTGATGTGGGTTGGACACCTTTGTTTTCAAAGGCCGGTGCAGTAGTGGCTGAGTCCGGGGGAGTTCTTTCGCACAGTTCGATAGTTGCAAGGGAATACGGAATACCTGCTGTTGTTTCTGTTGAAAATGCCTGTTCGCTTGAAGATGGTATTACAATAAGCGTAAATGGGTACACGGGAGAAATACATATAGTAGGTTCAGAGGAAGGAGGTAACGAATGAATCTATTCATAGCATTTGGAAGCCTTGCCGGAGGGTATCTTTTGGGTTCCATTCTTTTTACAAGAATAGTTCTTCGAATAAAGGACAAGGATAGTTTTGATGATGATATCGAGGTTCCCGTACCCGGTACTGATATGTCTTACAAAGTAAAAGCCCGGGGTGCTACTGCAGCCTCCATGAAATACGGGCCCAAGACAGGCGTTCTTATTTCTGTTTTGGATATGCTGATAATATTTATACCCACATTACTGCTTAGGATATTTTTTCCCGGACAACCTTATATGTTCATTTTTGCCGCAGCAGGAATGGCCGGACACAACTGGCCGGTTTATTTTTCTTTCAAAGGGGGCAGGGGTGTGTCTTCATATTACGGTGGTCTTTTTGCAATCGATCCCATAGGTGCTCTAATAACAATGGGAGCAGGTATGATTTTCGGTTTTGCAATTCTCAGGGACTACTTCATCGCATATATGGCAGGACTTTGGTTTCTTCTTCCGTGGGCAATATTCAAAGACGGCAGACCCTGGTATATAATATATGCAGTAGCAATCAATGTTTTTTATATAATTGCCATGATGCCTGACTTCAAGCAATATCTGGAGATTAAGAAAAAGGTTGATGTTGATCCCAGTATGGTTTTGGAAACCAATCCCATGGGCAGGGGTATGTTGAAAATGTCAAATTGGTTCAAGAGGATTTTTGGTTCAGGGAAAAGAAACGATGCCAGTGAATAGGTAATAAAAGTGAGTATTATCAAAACGGAAAACTTAACTAAGTTCTATGGTAAGAACAGGGGCATATGTGATGTCGGTCTTGATGTTCCAAAGGGTTTGATATATGGGTTCATTGGTCCCAATGGAGCCGGCAAATCCACTACAATCAGGATTCTGTTGTCATTCGTAAGACCCACATCCGGCAAAGCGGAAATATTCGGAATGGACTGTCAGAAAAACGGCCGGGAAGTCAGGAAAAGAATCGGATATATTCCTGCTGAAGTTAATTTTTATGATGATATGACTGTATCAGGTATATTAAGATATGCGGGTAAACTCTACGGCAATTATAATCAGGAACTTACAAACAGACTATGTGACTTGTTTGAGGTTGAGAAGAATAAAAAAGTACGGGCTCTTTCAACGGGCAATAAGAAAAAAATTGCAATAATACAGGCCTTCATGCATGAACCTGAGCTTTTGATTATGGACGAACCTACAGGTGGACTGGACCCAATCATGAAAAACAATTTTTTTGAGTTGCTGAAGGAAGAGAAGAAAAAAGGCACTACCATTTTCTTTTCTTCACATGTGCTGGGTGAAGTACAGCGTATATGTGATAGGGTTGCCATAATTAAGGAAGGCTCAATACTAAAGGTCGAGGATGTTGATGAGCTTTCAGAAGCAAAGTTCAAGAGAGTGCGTATTTTGTTCAAGGAAAATAAAAAAGCACTGGGTTTTTCATCTGATCTTGCAGGCGAAGTAGATATCAAAGGCTCTATGGTCACTGCACTTTTCGAGGGCGATGTCAGGGAAATAATGAATGAAATTCTTCGACATGATCCCGATAATGTCTGGATTGAGGAACCGGATCTTGAAGAAATATTCCTAAACTATTACTGAGGTGTTCAAATGGCGGTATTTCTAAGGGAATTATCAAGAAATTCAAAAGCATTGGTGATATGGACCGTTGTAATGGTTTTGATATGTGTTTTTCTGATGACATTCTTTCCAACTGTTTCCGAGCAGGCAGATGAACTTGACCAACTAATGCAGCAGTATCCTGAGGAGCTTGTAAGTGCTTTTAACATGGACAGGCTGAAAATGTCTGATCCCATAGGATTTTTCGGTACTGAAGCTTATCTGTTCATGACCCTGTTCGGCAGTGTTTATGCAATGATTCTTTTTTCAGGTTTCCTGGCAAGGGAAGAAAGCGAAAAAACAGTAGAATTCCTTTTGTCAAAACCTCACAACCGGGCTGGTATACTTACCTCAAAACTACTTGCCGGGGTTTTCTGTATAACCATTTTCAATGCAGTTTACGGAGCAGCCAATTTCATTCTGATGGAAAGTTATGTTCCAGGTGAATATGGACAAAAGGAACTTTTGCTTTTGATAATAGCACCTTACATAATGCATCTGGCATTTGGATTCCTTGCAGCTATGATATCTGTATTTATACCAAGGACACGTTCCGTTTATCCGATTTCAATTGGAATAGTATTGGGATCATATTTTCTGAGCATTGCATCCACCCTGACAGAGAACGGGGAGTTCCTGAAATATTTCTCCTTCTTCAAATATATTGATGCAGCAGACATAGTTGAAAATCTCGGATTCTCAACCATTTATTCGATTCTGTTTGCTGCATGTTCTGTTGTATTTATCGGAATTGCTTACTTCTTTTATATAAGGAAAGACATTCACGCTTGAAAAATTATATCTTCTTCTCCATTACATAATCATCCATTACATAGCCTGACCCTATGTCAGTTACTACCGAATCAATTATTTCAAATCCCAGGTGTTTATAAATTGATATGCTTTTTTCGTTGTATTTGTTGCAGGTAAGCCATATTCTATTGATGCCTCTTGATTTGCTGAATTCAATAATCCAGTTAAACATTGTTTTACCTGCACCGAGTCCCCTGTATTTTTTCTTGACATAGAATTTGCTGAGAAATGTTCCGTCTTCTTCCCGGATTGCAAAATATCCAAAAGGATGTCCGTCAATACTTACAGTGCAGTAAACATTACCTTCTTCCATAGATTTGGAAATAGCATTTACAGATTGGAATCTATCAAGCATATATGCTATTTGACCGGAACCGATGATCGGCATGTAATGCTCTGTCCAGATTTCTTCTGCAAGATTTGCCGCTTCCTTGATTTCATCGTGGGTTCGTATTCTTTTTATAATTGGATCGGAATTCATTCCTTCTGAATTTTCCATGGGAATATAATATCACAGCATACAGCTATATACTTATGCGCCCGTCGGTAATTTCATATGTCTTATCTGTCTTGTTCATAATTTCTAAATCATGAGTAGCGATTATCACACAGCAATCTTCCTCATGTGCCAGTCTTATCAGTATATCAATTATCCTCTTTCCTGTTTCACTGTCCAGGTTTCCTGTAGGTTCATCAGCAATGAGCAGTTTCCTATTCATGGTAAGTGCTCTTGCAATCCCTACCCTCTGTTGTTCTCCTCCACTTATCATAGCCGGAAATCTATTGAATAATTTGTCATTCAGTCCTACCTTATGTGCTAACCCAACGGCAATTTCCCTGGCTTCCTTTTCCTTCATTCCACATAATTCCATGGGGTACATTATATTTTCCAATACAGTAAGCAACGGAAAAAGCTTGAAATCCTGAAAAATTACTGCAGCATTAAGCTTTCTGTAGTTGTCCAGATTCATTTTTGATGTGGGCTTTCCTTTATATAGAACTTCTCCCGTCTCCGGAACATCCAGTCCCGAAAGAAGTGACAGCAATGTGCTTTTTCCGCTTCCTGACTTGCCTGCGATAGCATATGATTTGCCTTTTCTGAATTCAGCGCTTATACCATCAACCGCCTTGACGTCATGGTACTTGTTGTGGTGAGTATAGTGAACATCCTTTAATTCAAGTATTACCATTCTTTTCTCCTAATCCTCATACTTCAAAATTGCAGAAACCTTTACACTGCTCATTATTAGTATGGATAAAATACTTCCTCCGATATACAGGAGTACAAACCCAGCTGACAAAGCTATGAAACCGGTTACAAGCAAAGTTCCTGCAAATACACTTGCTGCCACACCAACAGCAGAACCCATGATGCAAAGAAATGCCTGCTCAAGGAAAAATGACATGAATGCTTTTCCTTTATCCGCACCCAGAGCTCTCATTACTGCATACTCCCTGCGTCTGTTTACAACCATTAGATATGAAACAATCAGTGCTACCAAACCAACCAGTACATACAGAAATGGAAACAGCACGTTTATGTACCTTATCTGCTGTTTGATCATATCAACCGTTGAATTATACTTAATATCCTCAAGAACCAAAAATGACCTGTATTTTTTTAAATCCGTTACTTCAGATATGCCGTATCCGTCCAGCCATTCCTTGAAATCATCTGTTTCAGAAGAGGACTTTATCTTAAAGTCAACGGCATCGAAGGCAAGTTCTCTTTCAGCTTCTATTTCCCTGTCATAAAGGGCATCTGAATTATAATAACCTTTGATCTGACAGTATATATTACTTTGTTCTGCTTCCTTAACAAAGCTTCCTACAACCTTGAGATCCATGAATCTTCTTCTGTAATCAGGATAATCAGGAATATATACACTTATTGAATCACCGTACTCTATTCCCTCCTCAGCCATCATGGTTCTTGAAACTACGCAAAGATGCTGAGGTTGTTCTTCTGCCAAGAACATGGATTCATCATAACCATCCATATATTCAGCTTCAACATTAGTACTGTAGAAAAACTCCGGTGTTGTAAACAAACTGTTTGTATATACCAGATCCGGCCCCATACGAAGATGATCCATAAAGGTCTCATATGCAAATCCTTTGGGTAATTCCAAAGGTTCCAAGTCAGTTGGTTCTCCATTTTTGAATGAAACACCATGGAAATAAAAATCAAGTGCTTTGGAATATTGAAGATCTTCAACATATCCGGATGCGTACATGTCCCTTACAAGGAATGAATCAACAACAACATTGTTAGTAAGCTTCCCGTTGATGTCCGTAAAATGCCCCCTTATTTCAGTGCTTTTGCCAATTTCATCCAACCTTTCGGAAAAGCTCAGGGAAGTTGCTGAAAGTTGACCTAGGAAAATTATTGAAATTGCACAGACCACAGGAACAACCAATGTCCTTGTTCCTCCCCTCAATATTGAAGCCAGTGCATATTTTAGACCGGCCCCGCGGAGTTTTATGGTATGCCCGGCCCTCAATCTTTGTATTGGTTTCCGTTTCTTTCTGCGAACCCTGAAGGTTTGTCTTACATATGTGAAACAGCTTGCCGACGCCAGTAAAAACACGAACAAAGCAAATGCAAGGAACAACCAATATGTCATTTCAGGTGAGAATTCCAGACTTTTGAAAATTGACAAGTTACCTATACTATATCTTTTGTCCGACAAAGCATATCCCTTTGCCATATTCCTGACAAGTTCCGTAACCCTGCCCGATAAGAAAAATGAAACCAAGGACCCGCATATAACCGCTGCAAGAGACAAAAGTCCTGAAGAATATAGAAAATACCCATATACTCTCTTTCTCCCGGCTCCTAACTTTATCATTATATCGCTGACATCCCTTTGTCTGTATACAAAGGAGAATCCGAATAGTGCCAGAACTGAAATGACAGTCATAATACATGCTACTGATACAATTGATGCAAGCCTTCTGATATCTTTGAAAGGCTCAGCCACCTGTGAATACCCTTGGTCATATATGGAAATCTTCATCCTGTCAGCAAGTTCAGGACTTATTTCATTGTAAAACTCACCGGCAGTTCCGTTTTCCAAAACTGCAGTTCCGATTGTGTATCCTATTTGGTTTACGGTCAAATCCATACCCTTATCCGAAGGTATGAACAGAATGTGTTCAAGATCCCGATGGTTGTTTACAATACCAACAATCTCGTATTCGTTGCCGTACTGAAAACCTGTATCAACCCAATAGCTTTCAAAAGGAGCTGTATTTTCTGAAACGGCTATGGACACATCAATTTTATCTCCTACTGAAAGTCCCATTTTCTTTGCAAAGGCTTCAGAAACTATACAGACGGAAGAACCGTTTTTATATTCCGATGCAGAGAACTCCCTGCCGTATTTTACAAATAGTTCCTGTTGGTTGAAGGGAAGAAGTGAATGCAGGTCAGATGTCTCTGTAACAATAAGGCTATTGTTGATGACTTTGTATGTGTCTGCTATTTTTTGAAATACTTCACCATCATTTAGTAAATAATCATCCTGCTCTGTTATATCCAGAATAGCTGTGCTTTCCCAATCAGTGAAGCCTGCCTTGGCAGCTGTATCATTTTCGAATGGTTTTAGCTTCAGATAATCATAACTTGTTTTGCCAAGAACATATTCACCATGTACCAGATAATCCCTTTTCTTCTCCCACTGGAATTCAGGATTTTCAACAAGCACAAGCATACCGGTGTTATCTTCAACTGAATATATGCTTTCAGTTACAATCGTACCGACTTCATTGTTTCTACCAACATCCCAGATATCACTTATGACCAAAACTGCACTATCTTTGTAAGGTGCGTTCAGGTCCGTCCGATAGTATCCCTCTACATATCCAATGGCTTTTTCGCTTCTGTCCCAATTCAAAACATTCGAGTTGTCTGTAATTACCGAATAATCAAAATCCCGAACTGCTTTTTGCATTTTTTCATCCAAAATCGTTTCGTCCGGATACTCTGTTCCCATATATTCAAGAACAGCAATTGTTTTGTAATTCTCGTCACATTTGTTAAGGAAATCGTTCACTGATATCCATACACCAAGGCTTATGGAAAGCATGGTACTGGTAAAGAATATCAGTGTGAAAAACAGTATTGATTTTGTCTTGGACCTAAAAATATTTTCCAGACTTCTCTTAAATATCATTGATGCTCCGATTCAAAGTATTGCTGCAGCGAAATATATTATCCTACACAAAACTGGTCAGTGCAAGTGCAGTTCCCAGGAAAAGCCCCCAATATGCCTTCCATTTGTCCTTGTGTCTTGTGTTCTTGAATGTGACAATACCGGCAATGCTGAACATTGCTGCCAAAACGGGTATAAGTACGAATCCGGAGTAAAAAAGAGAAAATATCCCCATGAAGAACCCTATTTCACAATAAATATTGTGTTTTCTTGTCTTTTCACCGGATTCATTGTTGTCTTTATCCAACCCGCTGCTCAATAAATGACCTTACCTCCCACTATGCATACATATATAATTATGACGAATCAAATTTAATTATGTTCCGGGTAATGCCAATAGCCTTTGTATTGATTATTATTAAGCCTTCTTACTTGCTATCTCATGCCATTCCCTTACAGTAATTCCAAAAGCCTCCTGGCTTCCTCGACGGGAAATCCGTCGCTGTTTTCTGTAAGCATGGCTTTTAGAAGTTTCTTGGTTTCTTCACCCTGAGGTAAAAGGAATCCGCTTTCCCTTATAAAATCTTCTGCTACAAGAGCACTTGATTTTGAAAGAGCAACAGCAAGTTGCCTGAGTACAGTATCATCAGTATCCCGTGCAATTTTATCAAGAAGTTCAATTTGAGAAGAATTCTTATCCATCATATCCACAAGGATTTCCTTTACTTCCTCAGTTTTTTCCTGCGGGGCCGGGTATTCTTCAGGTACAAGTGAAATCGCATGGGACGGGCAGGCATCGACACAAGCCCTGCATCCGCTCAAACACTTTTCAGCATCAATTTGCCCGTCTTCCGTGTCTGTAGCCCCTGTAGGACACACGTAAAGACACAGGCAGTCTTTTGTACATAATCTTATATTTCTAACAGCATGCATTATCTTACCTCCTTACCTTGGATATCTTGAATTTAGGAACCTTGCAGACGGGACATACATCAGGCGGTTCGTCACCTAGATAAACAAACCCGCATATTTCACATACATGTATATTGGTCCCTTCAAGCAACTCGGATCCTTTTTTCAGGTATCTGTTCATTATCGATCCAACCATCCGAGATACCTTTTCTCCCCAGGTAAGTGCCCTCAGGGCACCTCTGTCAGAATTTGCGCTCGCAATCTCCTTTGCGCCTTTGAACATTTCCAGTTCTTCTTTCAGAATTGATTCAGCTTCCGAAAGCTCCCTGCAGTCGCCTTCTTCAGTAATTTCGCTGAAATATTCTGCAAGCCTGCTGAATAATTTCGCTTCTTCAACCCTGTACTGTTTCTCACAACCTTTGGATAAATTGGAAAACAATATACTTTTCTCGCGAGCTGAAAGTCTTTCATTAAAATCCATCAATCTCCCCTTTCTTCCATCAACTCATCATTGATGGTGTTGGTCCATTTGCAGTAATCAATCATCGCAATATGTCTTGAAGCATTTAGCAGATCTCTATCGGCTTTTTCCTTGTTGCCTGTTATTTTATAAAGCTCATATCTGCAGAAATAGGATTTTGCCATTTCATAAAACGAGCCTGATTCTTCAGATAACCCGACACTTTTATCGTACTCCTCCAAAGCTTTTTCATACTCTCCCATATCTCTTAGGATATCACCCTTTTTTCTCATTGCCTTTGTAAGTTTGATGTCTTCATTGGTCTTGATTGCAAAATCCTCGGCAAGTTTTGCTTCTTCCATTGCCTTGGAGTAATCCCGTCCGTCATGGTGGAATATAGCTTTGTAATAATGATAATCTCCGATTGCAGGCACTTCCTCCGTGTCTTCAAAAACAGCAAGGGCCTTCTCGAGATATCCCGGCGCTTTATCATATTCCTCCATACTGATTTCAGTCTTGGCCATTCCAAGATAGTTTAGACCGGTTTCAACAGACATGTTATATTTTTGGGCAATTTCAAGAGATTCCCTGTATAAATCATCCGCTTCCCGGTAATTGCCGATTTCATATTCTGCGTCTGCTTTGTTGGACAAAGCAAGGCACGACTGATACAGAAGGTTTACCTGCTTGCTTTTTAAAATGGCATCGTCAAACATGCCTATGGCTTTGTTGAACAATCCTTTCTCCATGTAGAAGATTCCCAGGTTAATTTCAGCACTCAGGTATCCCTTGGGATTAGATATTTTCTCAGATGCTTTCATGGCATTGCTTAGATATATGAAGGATTTATCTATTTCGCCTGTTGCGTGACAAATGATTCCCATATTAACAGAAACCTTTGCAATAATACCCTGGTTGTTGGCTTTATTGGCATATACAAGGGCTTTCTCAAAATACTCTATGGCTTCACCCGGTTTCCCACTGAAAAAATGCTTTATTCCTGCCTGGCTCATTGTGTCTGCCAAAGCTGAATAGTCCCTTGATTTGAGAAGAATTTTCTCAGACTTGGTGACAAGATCTATAACACCGGGTTGACCTGTGACAATGTAGATTGCACACCTTAGTTGCAGCGCTTTTCCAAATAAATTACTCGATTTACCAAGCATTGATTCAACATTGTCAAGTATTTTAAGTGCTTCACCATACCTGGCTGTTTCCTTCAGGACCGTTGCCATAAGTATCTTTATATTATTGATATTTTCTCCCTGAACAGCAGTTTCTGAAGCTTCCTCCAATACTGAAAATGCTTTGTCATACTCAGCAAGACTGATGAGTATTTCACCCAGTGAAATCATTGCGGTGACAAGTTCAGTGTTTTCTTCTTTTTTTACAAAGGTTTTTTCTAACTCAATATATTTATCGTAGTAATCTATTGCACTCTTGTATACATAATTTTGTTTCAGTCTTTCAGCAGATTTTAGGAAATACTGTTTTGCAAGTCTCGGTTTATTTCCGCTTGAATAGTGGAAACCAAGCATTTCATAATAATTTGAAAGTTCCCTGCTGTATCTTCTTTCAATTATTCCTGCAATGGATGAATGATACTTGTTTTTTTCATCATTTACTATGCTTTCATATATTACTTTCCTGATTGTATCCTGTGTAAAGGAGTATATCCTGTCGTTTGTTTCCGTTGTTTTCTGAAGGGTTGTGAACTCTATGATTTTCAGTTTAAGAGGTAATTTCAATATTTCATTCTCATCACACCCATCTCCCATCAAATCAATTACCCATGAAAGATTGAATGAGCTTCCCGCGACGGATGCAATCTTAAGGAATTTCATGGAAACCGGACCTATATCCGATAAGTTCCTAAGAATTGTATTCCTGAGGTTTTTGGGAAGTGTTTCCAGTGCTCCTTTTCTTATATATGCTTTTTTACTTCGTATGTAGAACAGATTCTTCTTACAGATTGTCTGAACAATTTCATGAATGAACATGGGATTACCGTCTGTGATATTGAAAATACCTTCTGTAAAGTATTTGTCTATTTGCTCTGCTCCTGTCATGAGACTTATGAGTTTTTCAGTTTCATCCGCAGTGAACCTTCTTAGAACAAGGTTTTGTTCATCCTCAGATTTCTTTTCATCGAACTGTGAAATAAAGATAAAAAATCCTGAAAAATCATTCAGCGCGGGTAAAATTTCAAGTGATTCCCTGTCTGCCAAATGCATGTCATCAACAATGATGACAGGATTTTGTCTTTTCAACAACCTTGAGAAAAAGAGTGAAATCTGGTTTTTTATTTCTCTGTCAAGGTCAGAGTATTCCATGGTGTTTATAAGCTCTTCATAGTCAGGATCCCTTTCGAGTCCCATTACAAGGGCAATGAAATTATAGTTCTTGATAATGGTATCTTCATTTAAATCCTTCAGTATGTAATCGAGGAATGATTTCAATCTGTTTGTCTTGATTCTTGCTGTATCATTAGGGTCAATGTTCAGAATACCGGATATTACAGAGGCTATTGCTCCGTATGGTCTTTCGCGAAGCATTGAGCTGCAGTTGATCCAAATTGGCTTTATCTCTTCACCGGCTGAAGCAAGAAATGTTTTTACCAAGGTTGTCTTTCCCAGTCCGGATTCCCCTGATA
>Ga0180436_10002331_pt1 | contig 18120 bp, 12 predicted proteins | sample SS_ome_2_FD_132434 | JGI IMG/M metagenome (GOLD analysis project Ga0180436, IMG submission 132434) | Hypersaline lake sediment archaeal communities from the Salton Sea, California, USA - SS_3_S_2 metaG | ecosystem: Environmental > Aquatic > Non-marine Saline and Alkaline > Hypersaline >...
GATGCCGACGAGGTCAGCCAACTAGAGCTTCTTCTGAATCTTGGCCCACGTATCGCGTAGGGCGATGGTGCGGTTGTAGACAACGTGCCCGTCAGTGGTGTCGGGGTCCACGCAGAAGTAGCCGATCCGCATGAACTGGAAGCGGTCGCCCGGCTTGGCCTCGCCCACTCTTGGCTCCGCCTTACAATCGGTGATGATCTCCAGCGAGTCCGGGTTGATGTTGTCCAGGAAGGTCTGCCCTTCCTCGACATCCTCGGGATCCTCCGCCAGGAAGAGTCGGTCATAGACGCGGACCTCCACGTCGACGGCGTGGGCGGTGGAGACCCAGTGCAGCGTGCCGCGGACCTTGCGTCCGTCGGGTGCCTCGCCGCCGCGGGAGTCGGGATCGTGGGTGCAGTGCACCTCGACCACGTTGCCGTCCTCGTCGTTGACGACATCCTTGTAGGTGACCAGGTAGGCACCCTTCAGGCGGACCTCGCGTCCCGGCGCCAGACGGCGGTACTTGCGCGGGGGATCCTCCATGAAGTCACTGCGCTCGATGTAGACCTCGCGACTGAAGGGCACGTCGTGCGTGCCCAGCTCGGGGTGCTGTGGGTGATTCTCCACCGGCAGCCATTCCACCTGACCCTCGGGATAGGTGTCGATGACAACCTTGAGCGGATCGAGCACCGTCATCGCGCGATGGCAGTTCTCATTGAGCTCATCGCGCACGGCGTGCTCCAGGAGAGCGACGTCGACGACGCTGTTGGCGGTCGAGACCCCGATGCGCGAGCAGAACTCGCCGATAGCCCTAGCGCTGTAGCCGCGTCGCCGCATGCCGGCGATGGTGGGCATCCGGGGATCATCCCATCCGGCTACAAGGTCCTGCTCGACCAACTGGAGCAGCTTGCGCTTGCTGAGGATGGTATAGGTTATGCTAAGTCGGGCGAACTCGAGCTGCTGCGGATGGTAGATGCCAAGCCGGTCGAGGAACCAGTCGTAGAGTGGGCGATGGTCGCGGTAGCCCAGATCGCAGAGCGAGTGGGTGATGCGCTCGATGGAGTCCTCCAGGCCGTGCGCCCAGTCGTACATCGGATAGAGGCACCAGGCGTCGCCCTGCCGGTGGTGGGCTTGATGGAGGATGCGATACATCACCGGATCGCGCATGTTCATGTTGGGCGAGGCCATATCGATCTTGGCGCGGAGCACGCGCGAGCCGGCTTCGAACTCGCCTGCACGCATCCGGCGGAAGAGGTCCAGGTTCTCCTCGACCGTGCGGGTGCGGAAGGGACTGTCGGTGCCGGGTTCGGTGAGCGTGCCACGGTACTCTCGGATTTCGTCGGCGCTTAGATCGTCCACATAGGCGTCGCCCTGTTTGATGAGTTGCTCTGCCCATTGGTAGATCTGCTCGAAGTAGTCGGACGCAAAGAGCACCTCGTCGCCGAAGTCGTGCCCCAGCCAGCGCACGTCGGCGACGATGCCGTCGACGTACTCTTCCTCTTCCTTGACGGGGTTGGTGTCGTCAAAGCGCAGGTTGAACTTGCCGCCGAAGTCACGCGCGACCCCGGCATCGATCGCCAATGCCTTGGCGTGGCCGATATGCAGGTAGCCGTTGGGCTCCGGGGGGAAGCGCGTGTGCACTCTGCGATCGAAGCGACCCGATCTGATGTCCTCGACCACGGCTGTGCGTATGAAGTCAGTGGCGAGCGCGTCCAGCTCGTCGTCACTGAGTGGGGTGGTGTCGTTGAGGTTGTCTGTCTTGTCGGTCATACCTTGTAGCTCCTTCTGTGTCAGACGGTTAGTCTACCAAATGGGGCACCAAGAGCAACTTGATCTACGGTCCCACCTGATACAGCACGACGCCGTCCCGATCATAGACAGCGGGGAACATCTCGTCGAACTTGTCCAACCCTTGCGCCGCGTAGCGGTCGCGCTCCAGGCGACCCACGTAGACGTAGCCGACACCATACTTGGCGAGAATCTCGCGGGCCTCGGCCTGGTCCAGGGTCGTCATCAGGCGGTGGAGATCGGTCTCGCGGTTGGCGGGCTCGTCATAGTTGCCGCGCCACTGAAGCTGATGCCCGCCCCAGCCGAGGACCGTGGGGAGGCCGGTGAGCGCCGAGACACGGCCCTCGTAGACGTAGGCCTTGTGCTGGTCGCCGGGGGCCTCGACGATCACGGGACTGCCGGGGATGTTCTCGTTGATCCACGCGATCGCCGCGGCATCCTCAGGGCGGGATGTCGCCAGCCACGCGGCACCATCGAGCGTCCAGGGGGTACCTTGCTCACGGGATCGCGTCGGGATCGCCAGGATGGGATAGATGAGGCCGACCCCGATGAGTGCCAGCGAGAGGCCCGCGGCGATGCCGCGTCCGAGTGCCGGCTTGGTGGTCCTTCCCGTAGGCTTCAGCCACGTGGCCATCTGCCACGCGCCGGCCAGCGACCACATCACCCATGCCTGGAAGTAGAACTTGAAGACCGTGTTCATCCGCGTGGTGAAGATGTCCTTGAGGAAGACAAACTCCGGCGCCAGCGTGAGCAAGAGGCCCATCAGGACCAACAGCAGGGGGAAGATGCCCTTTGTGCCGTGGTCAGGCGTCTCTTTGCATGCCGCCGGCGCGGCCTCATCGGCCCGCCGGGGCCGAACCATCGTGTAGAGGACAGTGCCGATAGCGATGGCGAGGACCGGGGCCAGGCCCGAGTTGCGGAGGCGCAACCTGACCGCCGTCTTTGCCGTCTCCAGCGGCAAGGTGAAACCGGCAACCGTCTCCCCGCCGATGATGGCGCGAATGTAGGGGAGGGCGGTCGGCGCGCCCACGATGAGCGCGATGACGACGATGGCCAGGAGCAGGCCGACGCCCAGCCCGATGGCCGGCACGGCTTTGATCTTCCTGTGGCGGGTGCTGCTCACGATCACGCCGATCACGGGCACCAGCAAGGGTAGGAACATCACGACGTACTGCTGGGGCTTGGTGGCGTTGAACAAGTTGGGCAGGATGCCGCCGGCCTGAGAGCGCAGTGCGAACCAGAAGGGCAGGTATAGGACGACGCTCAGCACGCCCATCACACCTGCTTCGGGGACTGCATCCCACACAGTGCCCAGGAAGGCGTTGACGGATCTCTCTCTGTGGCTGTAGCGTCCGAGTATCCATCCACCCACGATGAGGCTCCAATAGATGGGGAAGTCCCAGGTGTTGAGGAAGCCCAGGGCTCCGAGGATCACGGCGCAGGATGCGATCTCCCAGATGTTCTCCCGGACTCTGTACCAGGCCGATGTCAGCCAGAGGAGGAGGGGAGGCTGACTGCTGGTGCTGGTTGCCTCCGCCCCTTCCGTGGCCGTGGGCGCATCGGTCCCTGTCTCGACGACCTTCCGGTAGGCGTTGAGCGCTACGGCGATGGCGACCAGCACGAAGGGCAGCGCCAGAAGGTGCGGGTGCATATCGCCCAGGAGGAAGCTGAAGGCCGGGAACTCGTCGATGACTTCCTGATGATCCCCCCAAGGCGTCCTATCGCGGATGGTCCGCGATGCCTGCCACCACCAGAAGAAACGCTGTGGGGTGGCGGCGAAGGGGGGCTGAGGCGCCTCATTCAAGCTTCGGATGTCGAGCCAACGCCAGAAGCGGGCGCCGAAGAGCCCGCGAGCGTGCAATAGCTCAAAGAGCCCTTCACCGTTGCCGGTCACCAGCAACATCAACGGTCCGAGCAATGCGCGGAATGTAGCCCTGCCGCGCGTCAGGTCGTAGAGGACGCTGTACGCCTGGATCGCGACCAGCGCGTACCACCCCGCATTGCCCAGGTTGAAGGCGACGGTGGGTGCAATCGTGCTGAGACGGGTGACGATGGCCAACAGAAGGTAGCCCAGGTAGTAGTAGGAGAGGCTGAATCCGGACATCCACGGGTCTGGCGGCGGCAGCGTGGGGCTGCGCAGGATCGCGTTGAGGAAGGCGATCTCCATCCATTTCTCGCCGCCCGCCGTCTGGAGCTGCGGCTGGCTCGCCCGGACGACGGCCCACCCAACGAAGGCAGCCAGGAAGAGCACCTCGGTGGTGATGGCATACCCCCGGTGCTCGCGCCACCACGGCCCTAGCTCGTGCCAGTGCCCGCGCATCAGCAAGAGGCCGGCGAGGAGCACCAGGCCACCGGCAGTCGCCATCGCGCCCGCCGTGTTGTGCCAGAGCTGCAGAATGCCGCCCCACCAGAAGAGGACGCCGGTGAGGAGCAGGCCCAGGGCCTTGGCGACGGCGTATCCCCGGCTCTCGAGGTGCCTGAACAGGCGGAAGGCCAGGGGCAGGCCCAGCAGTGCCATGAGTTGCAGCGTCAGATACCACGTCAGGATCGGTGTGACCATGCCTGCTCAGTCCTCGACTGTGATCAGGTGCGTGATTTGTTCCAGGATGCCGGGCCCGATGCCCGGCACATCCACGATGTCCTCGATCCGCTCGAACGGCCCGTTCGCGGCGCGGTAGGAGACGATGTCGGCGGCCCTGGTCTGGCCGATCTCGGGGAGGGTCATAAGCTCCTCGGACGGCGCTGTGTTTATGTCGATCAAGGGAGCTAGTGCGCTCTCGTCCTCCCGCGTCGTCACACGTTCTGTCAGTCGCGGAACGACGATGTGCTGGTTGTCCCGCACCGGTGCCGCCAGGTTGACGGCGTCTAGGTCCGCATCCGACGCGGCGCCGCCCGCGAGTTCGAGCGCATCGGCCACCAGGCTACCCGCCGGCGCCTCGACGACCTGTGCCTCGGCGACCGCGCCGCTGATGTAGACGCGTAGGGTATCCGGCGGGGCTATGGCCGACGCCTCGTCCTGCACGATCTGGAGGGCCGGCGCACGCTTCGGCTCCTCCAGCAGCGTGACTGCCGGGTCTGTGAAGCCGAAGTGTCCGATCACCCCACCGATGATCAGCGCGACGACGATAGCGATAGCGGACCAGACCCTGATCTCGCTCCGAGCCTGGCCCCGCGCCTCCGCTGCGGTGGCGGCACGGGCCTCTCGGAGCAGGGCGCGCAGGCGCACCGCCTCTTGCGCCAACACCGCCTGACCGGTGTCGTCACTCGCTCCCCGCGTATCCGTGCTTCGCGCCGAGCGTCTTCTCACAGACCGAATGCTCCCTACGTCTATGGCTCTGTGTCGGGTTCTGCTTCCTGGGTCGAACTCGCCTTGCGCCGCAGAAGCCTCCTCGGCGCCAGCCTTCGCATCCGGCGGTACAGCGCCTGCAGCTTGGGCGCAGAGATGTCGCCGCCGGCCTCGAAGTAGCTCTTGGCGGCCTGCCCGATGCCCCATGTGGTGATTGCCGAGAGCGCAGCTGAGACCAACCACCCCAGTCCCGGCACAAGCTTGGCCAGCTGCATCGCCAGGTAGCGTGAGAGCAAGCTCCCCGCCATCGTAGCGAGGAGCTCGCGCGCGTGGGAAACGTTCATGGACTGGCCATAGACCGCGGCGATGCGCAGGATCAGACGGGTCTGCGCGGCCAACAGGAGCGGGATGTCCAGCCCCGGGATCGGCTCCAGCGAGATCAGCGCGTTGACGCCGGCGGTGCGCCGGATGATGCGATCGACGATGTGTGATCGCGCGTCGGGCAGTGCCTTCGCCATCGAGACGGCGACGCTGGGCGCGGCGGAGAGGATCGCGGGCAAGAGCTTGTCGACGATGCCCTTGCCGGTCTGGGCAGAGATGGCGACGGGCCGCACCCCCAGTAGTCGCTCCGTATTCTCCAGCACGTGGGGGAGTTCCTTGGGTATCAGATCGGCCTTGTTGAGGGCGACGATCACGGGTACGCGGTGCTCCAGCAGGGATGTGTATAGGTCGAGATCGGTCTGGCGGACGCCGGCGGCGGCGTCGAGAAGCAGGAGGATCAGATCCGCGCGGTTTGTGGCTGCTTGGGCCGTCGTGGCGCGATCGATGCCCCAGACTTCTCCGAAGCCCGGTGTGTCGACCAGCATCAGGGGGCCCAGCGGGTGTTCGATGACGCCGGTGGTGGTCCCCGGGACGGCACTCACGGCTGAGAGCTTGTGGCCGTGGAGGCGGTTGAAGAGCGTTGATTTGCCGCTGTTGACCGGTCCCACGATGACGAGGCGGGAGGCGGCCTCCCGTGCGACCTCGTGCTCCATCGCGTGCCAGTCGAGGGAGCGGAGCAGTGTCTGCACGTCGGACAGGCGTCCGGGGAGCCGTAGGATGCTCATGGGGGCGAGTGTAGCACGAAAGCAAGGGGGGGGCCACGGACGGACGTCGCCCTCTAGGTAGGGCGGCAGCGCCCGTTCTGCCTACGGGTAGTTACTCATCGCTAACGGTATGTAGCTTCGATAGGGCAGTGGGATCCGGAGGAACGCGACTCCCAAAGTGTTAGAGGGCTCATCCGCTCTGGCCTTGTGGACGTGAATTGTGTAAACTCCGGTCTTAGGCGCCCGGAACTGCGTCATCTCGTAGTTGCTCTCGAAACTGACCGACGAGGCTCCCAGGACGTGTTCGTCGTCAGGATCCTTGATACGGAGATCGAGATCTGTGTCCAATCGGTCCTCGGCGCAGTCGGTTTCGAATCCGTCGGGATTTGACCACCAACTGATCGCTATGCGTATCAGATCACCTTCCGCCGCATAGAATTCACGCTCCAGATCCGAATGCAGCGGGAAGCTTGAGTTACTGATGGGATGCGCCCACCAACATGACGAATGGCACACCGCTGTAGCACTTCCTCGATGCTGAGCCAGGCGATCAGCGAAGTCGGCATTGATCGCACCTGCTCCGTCGAGTAAGTCACCGTAGCCGGGTTCAATGATCGCGGGTCCCTCGATGTTGTGGATGGCAGTGGCCATAATGATCGCCCGTATCGTTTCTGCTTGGAACTCCAGACTTGAGTCACGAGCGATAAGTAGTGCTGCCAAGCCCGCTACCTGCGGTGCTGCATAGCTCGTTCCCGATTCGGTACCTATAGCATTCGCGAGACTGAGGGTGGTGACGTTGCCTCCCACGGTTACGGTTTCTGGCTTCTCTCGATCTATCGAAACTGGATTCACCCACGAGGAAGTAGCACGCATTTCGTCATCAGACCACACAGGGGTGTCCATATCATTGGTAGCCCCAACAGTGATCACATTCCACCCTTTGCCTGGGCTTCCCAGGCTTCCTCCACTATTCCCGGCGGCGACAACCACAGTCTGATAGGTGCGACGTGCCCAGTAGTCGAAGCAACGGTCACTCCAGTTCATCAGATCGTCGTAGCCACCCAGTCTAGCACTGAAGTTGACTACCTGTGCTCCATTGACGAAGGCCCAATGCAAGCCAGAAGCTGCATCCCTCTCGGTGCCATCGTCTCCAACACTCATAATGGTTGCCCCTGGGGCTACGCCTCTGTAGGTATCGTGAGAACTGGCCGCTACACTTGCCACACGAGTCGTATGGTGCCTGATTCCAATGGCGGAAGGCCGGCTTATAGGGGATAGGTCAATGAAGTCATTGTTGTGGTCGACATTGCCATTCTCCAGGATAGCTATGTTAATTCCGGTACCGTCGATCCCTCGCGCCCAGACCTCCGGCACCCGATCTGTCGGTATGGCAGAATCCATCGTCGGATATTCATACCCATCAACGAGATAGATCGTGCCCACATCGTCGCGTCTGCTCAAGCTTACGATCATCGACTTAGGCAGATCAGCTGCAATGGAAGGAAGGCCATCGTACGCAGTAACGGCATAACCATGGCGCTCAAGCTCGCCCACGACAGGAACGACACGAGCTGCAATCAAGGTGTCGATCATTCCGACGTATTCCCGATGGATGCGGCGGGCAAGCTCTGGGTCATTGACGTCCATTGGTTTCCGGGAACTGTCCAGCGCTGTCCTAACCGCAGGGTACTTGACCGCCAGGTCGGCAGAGACTTGCGCCTCCAGTTCTGGCAGGCTTTGTCCTGGCTGCGCCACAATCCACACGGCCACCGGCACGACCTCTGTATCTCCCATCGTCTGGAGTCTCTCATAGAGGGTCGGGTGAAGCTTGCCGTAGTGAGCCTGTTGTGCCTTGAGGCGGGCATCCATCACGGCAGATGAGTCCTCCTCGATCCTGCCTGTGGTCAGGTCGACCAGAATCTTGTACACCTGACCTGCCGGTCGCGTATCGACCAAGGTCACCACCTGATATGCCTGATCCGGTGCGGCGAACTGCGCAGGATGATCCGCGACCACATCGATAGAATCGACTGGAATCTCCTCACGTTGAGAGATGACGTCGAGGACAGACCGCGCTGCATCCGACAGGTTCGGCCCATCAGCCACAGGCGTGGCCAAAGGTGACACGAGCAGCGACGGTGCTAACGGGGTGGAGATTGGTGATCCAAAAGGTGCTGATGGAGCGCCGAGAGGCGATAGCAGCAGACTTGCGCCGGAGACGTGGCCCAACTGAACTAGGGCTAGGAGGCCGATGACCGTTGCGGCTATCGACAGCGACACAAAGAAAACGGACCGCTTGCTGACCTGGGCTCTATGACGCATCCGGCCCCCTCTCTATGGAATGTAGTTCGTAGTAGTGGCAATGACGACCTCGTCTACCACTAGGTTGATTGTGATATCCTGGCTCCAACTCCCTGCTTTGTTTACTCGTACCACGTGATAAGGGGATTCCTCTGCTGCCGTAGTCTCCATTCCTGGAGCGGGCTCCGCAAACTGAGCAAATGCAGTGACCACGTTCTCATTCCGAGTAACCTTGTCGATCTGAACCCCGAATCCGCTGCCAGGCTTCAATCCCTGGAACACGACAATAGCGAAGTAGGCGTCGTAGTCCAGTTTCAGAAGCTGCTCTTGAGGGTCTTCGAAGATCCAGTCGTCCAACATTGCCACTTCGAAGGCTTGCGTGATGGCTACGAGTGTTGGCTCTCGATCCATGTATAGCCCCCCGTTCTGCCCGAACGGATACCGGCCAATCGTCTTGATAGGCAGTTCCGTCTCTCTAGGTCGGCACGCACTCAACCCCACGAGTAGGATGACGAGCATCAGTGATCTGCTTACTCCTCTTCGAGTTGCCATCGGACGGTTCCTCTCCTGACAGTCAGTACCTTCCGGGATACGCATTAATCCTAACCCTGCATTACGTTCACATCGGTGGCATTCAGGGAATGCCGAACCTTGTCTGGGGGCACGGGGTCGTGTGCATCATTGATCTCCAGCGTGACGGGTGGATTGCACCATCTCTTGTATTCCATGATACAGGCAATACAGGTCTGTAGTAGTGCTAGTCGTCGTCGAGGTGTACGTCAGGTTTCCATGAGCGAATGTGGAACCGGAAGAGGCGGTATGCAGAAAGGTCCGTTCAGCCAGACCCTCGTTCCTGTAGACAGCAGGGGGTGTTATGTGCCGATACTGACCTAGGCGGATGCTACACCGGGCAATCCCTTACGTAAGGAGAGAGAGGCTGATGCGGCCGCGGTCGGTGTCGACGGAGAGGACCTCGACGTCCACGACATCGCCCACGGCGACCTTCTCGTGGGGATCGCGGACGTACTCGTTACCCATCTTGCTGATGTGGATGAGGCCATTGCGCTTGACGCCGATGTCGACAAAGGCGCCGAAGTCGACGACGTTGCGGATCGTGCCCTTGAGCTGCATTCCGGGGCGCAGATCCTTCATCGATAGGACGTCGCTGCGGAGCACCGGGCCTTCCAGATCGTCGCGCGGGTCGCGCCCGGGGCGAAGGAGAGCCTGGAGGATGTCGTCGAGGGTGGGACGCCCGGTGTTCAGCTCCCGCGCCAGCTCATCCAGGTCCATATCGCGCCGGATTTCGCGCACCATCTGCGGAAGCTCCGGATGCCCCAAGGGGAGCCCGATGAGGTCCAGGACCGCGCGGGCGACGCCGTAGCTCTCGGGATGGATGGGGGTGGCGTCGAGCTCGTCGGCGCCCCGCGGGATACGCAGGAAGCCGGCGGCTTGCTCGAAAGTCTTGGGGCCGATGCCGGAGACATCCAGCAGCGCCCGCCGTGAGGAAAACCGGCCTTGGTCGTCGCGGTGTGCCACGATGGCCGACGCAGTCTTGGGGCCGATGCCGGAGATGTGGCGCAGCAGGGCGGGCGAAGCTGTGTTGAGGTCGGCGCCCACGGAGTTGACGGTGGATTCAACCACGGTGTCCAGCGATTGGGTCAGCTCGGTCTGGTCGACGTCGTGCTGGTAGAGCCCCACGCCGATGGCCTGGGGATCGATTTTGACCAGTTCGGCCAGGGGATCCTGCAGGCGCCGTGCGATGGAGACCGCACCACGGATGGAGACGTCGAGGTCGGGCAGCTCCGCCCGCGCGAGCCTGGAGGCGGAGTAGACGGAGGCGCCGGCCTCGCTGACGATGGTGTACTGGACGTCGAGCCCCTCGCCGATCATCTCGGCGATGAGGGCCTCGGTCTCACGACTGGCGGTGCCGTTGCCGATGGCGACCACGGTGACCTTGCGCTTCTTGACCAGAGAGCGCAGCGTCGCCTTGGTCTGGTCGCGGCGACGATCTGGATAGATGGTGCGCGTGTCCAGAACCTTGCCGGTGGCGTCGACGACGGCGACCTTGCAGCCGGTGCGGTAGCCCGGGTCGATGCCCAGCACGGTCTGGCCGCGCATGGGAGGCTGGAGCAGCAGCGAGCGCAGGTTGGTGGCGAAGACGCCGATGGCGTGTTCATCCGCCATTCCGGCGGCCTCACGGCGGATCTCGCGCTCCGTGGCCGGGAAGGCCAGTCGGAGGAAGCCGTCGCGGCGCGCGGCCAGTAGTTCCTCGGCCAACGGGCTGCCGGCGTCGGAGGGGAAGCGCGTCGCCAGTATCCCTCTGGCTTCCCTCTCGGGCATCTCCAACGTCACCTTGAGGATGGACTCACTCTCGCCGCGGTTGATGGCCATCACCTGATGTGGCCTCAGCCGCCGCACGTCGGCGAAGAAGTCGTGGTAGAGCTGATAGGTGCCCTTGGGGTCCTTGGCGGGATCGGTCACGGCTACGTTAAGCACGCCACGGCGCCGGGCCAGGGCGCGCAGCCCGCCGCGGACCTCGGGATCGTCGGCGATGGCCTCGGCGACGATGTCCCGGGCGCCCTTGTAGGCGGCGTCCACCGATGGGACCTCGCTGGTGAGGAAGGGCTTGGCCAGGTCGTCGCGGGTGCCCGCCGGCGGCTGGGCGAGGATCAGGTCTGCCAGGGGCTGCAACCCCTTGGCCCGTGCCTTGGACGCCCTGGTCTGCCGCTTGGGCCGGTAGGGCCGGTAGAGGTCCTCCAGGCGCTGCAACGTATCTGCGGAGGCGACACCTGACTTCAGCTCCGGCGTCAGCACGCCCTGGTCTTCGAGGCTGCGCTGGATGGTCTCCCGGCGTTCCTCCATGTGGCGACGGTAGCCGAGGCGCTCTGCCAGCTGGCGGAGCTCTTCCTCATCGAGCGAGTCGGTGACCTCCTTGCGGTACCGGGCGATGAATGGGATGGTGTTGCCATCGTCGAGCAGGCGCACGGCGGAGCGCACGCGTGGGAGCGCGAGCGCCAAGTCCCCGGCAACCGAAGCTACGATCTTCTGCTGATCCACAGGCATACTCCAGTTGCGGTCTCGTCGCCGCGACGATGCAGACTTGGTCTTGGCGTCAGTCGCCGGCCTTCAGTACGGTCTGGGCGGCCCGATGCCCGATCTCAACGGCGAAGTTGGTGCCGCGATCCCAGGGGTAGACCTGGCTCATATTGGCCAGGGTGAGGTTGGGGATGGGCGTCGTCAGCGACGGGATATTCCGCGAGTGGTTCACGAAGGGCACGGGCTGGGCGTAGGTCTCGGAGAACTTCCAATAGGCGCGTACCCAGTCACGGTCGAAGTCGGGGTTGATCCGCCGAATACCGGGGATGAAGCGGTCGAGCAGCTCCTCTGCTGATAGGTCGAAGTACGCGTGGTCCGGGGTCAGGTAGTCGCCGCAATAGACCAGGTGGTCGCCACCGTAATGAGAGGCATCCATGTAGTTTGTATGTTCGACCAGGGCGAGGAAGGGGAACCCCTCCCGCTTGGGGATGTTGATCCAATAGTGCTCGTCGGTCAGCGGGTGTTTCAGAGCCAACACCATCACCACGGCGCCCATCGAGATGAGGTCGTCCAACCCCGCGGCATAGTCATCCGGCAGCGCGGGCGTGAGCTCCTTGAGCATCGTGGGTGAGACCGCGGCCAGCACGCGGTCGTGGGTGTGATCCCCATTCGCGAGCTCCAGCCTGATCCGCCCGTCATCCAGGGGGTGGATGCCCCGCACGTGGTGTTCCAGCAGCACCGCGCCACCGGCCTGGCGCACCTTGTCCGCCACGCCGTCGATGAAGCGCTGGAAGCCGCCCTCGAAATAGCCGAGCTTGGGTGTGCGCGCGACGATGCGCGCCCAGAACCAGGCCATGTTGACCTGCTTGAAGTAGGGGCCGAACTTCCCCTCCAGTAACGGCATCCAGAAGGCCTCGTAGCCTCTACGACCCGCCGCCTTCGCCATCCAGGCGTCGGCGGTGACCTTCTCCAGCGCCTTCCAGTCTCGGCTGTAGCGCAGGTAGGCGGTGACCAGGCCCACGCGAAGCCGGTCAAAGAAAGGGATGGGCTTGAACGCCAGCACGCGGAGCGCCGTGACGACGAGATCCAACAGGTTCGAGAACGCACTGCCGAAGGGCAGGGATTCCAGCCACGGCACCTCGACAGGCTTGTTGATGGGATAGAGCACGCTGTCCTTGAGGATGGAGGTGACCGGGCTTTCGAAGAGGATCGTGTCATCCAGGCCGAGCTCCTCCGCCAACCCGATGATCTGATCGTCGCTGGCGAAGATGTGATGGTAGAAGCGGTCCAGGGACCAATCCCAAGATGCGTCCTTGAAGCCGGAGGCGAGCCCGCCGACGTAGGGGCGGGCCTCGTAGACCGTGACCTTGTGACCGGCTTTGAGCAGGTCGAGGGCGGCTGTCAGCCCGGTCAGCCCGGCGCCGATGACGGCGATGTCAAGCGGATGTGTGTTGGGCATTCTATGATTCCGCTGGTCTTCCGACCAGAGACCAAGGGCCGGCCCAGTCGACGTGGACATCAACGACTTGCCCCAGACGGTCGGCGTCGTCCTCGGGATCAAAGAAGACGAGGCGGTCGGTGGGCGTGCGCCCGAACCAACGTGACTTGCGGGCGTGCCAGCCCTCGACCAGGATCTCGACGGTCTGGTTGAGATGGCGGGCGTTGAGCCCGGTCAGAATCTCGGCCTGGAGGTCATCCAGCGCCTTGCGGCGACGTTCCTTCTCCTCGTGGGGGAGGTCATCGTCGAAGCGACGGGTGGCGACCGTCTGCGGGCGCGCGGAGTAGCGTGCGATGTGCGCTTTATCGAGCCTGAGTTCGGCCAGCAGGTCGTAGGTGTTCTGGAATTGGGCTTCGGTCTCGCCGGGAAAGCCGACGATGATATCTGTAGCGATGGAGGCGCCGGGGATGCGCGCGCGGATGCGCGCCACCAGCCTGCGGTAGTCGTCGGCGGTGTAGCCGCGACGCATGCGTGCCAGGACCTCGTCGTCGCCGGCCTGGACCGGCACCTCAATGTGCGGGCAGACTTTGGGCAGTTCGGCAACGGCGTCAAGGAGGTCGTCGCGCATCCAGTTGGGGTGGCTGGTGAGGAAGCGGATGCGTCGAAAGCCCTCAATCTCGTGCACCGCACGCAGGAGCGTGACCAGGGGCGTGGTCTTGGTGTCCGCGAACGCCGGCAAGTCGTAGCCGTACCTGTCCACGATCTGCCCCAGCAGTGTGAGCTCCTGAACGCCCTGGGCTGCCAACTGGCGGGCTTCGTTGATGATGGCCTCCATCGGCCGGCTGCGCTCGGCGCCGCGACGATAGGGGATCACGCAGTAGGTGCAGGCGTGGGAGCATCCCAACACGACGGGCAGGTGGGCACTGACGACGCGGTCCTGCTCGGACGGCGGCAGGACGGTGTCGGTGCGACCCAGGGCCAGGCGACGTGCCTCTGCGTCGGCGATCAACGCCTGCGCTTCGTCGAGGTGGCCGTGTGTGGCAAGGTAGGCCCAGAGCTCGGTGGGATCGGACGGCGGGAGGAAGAGGTCGACCCAAGGGAATCGCTCTGCCAGGGGTGACGCGTCCTTCACGCCGACCATGCAGCCCATCAGGCCCAGCACGCGGTCAGGGTGTCGCTCCTTGATGGATCGGAGTTGGCGCAGGCGCCCCACGGCCTTGTCCTCGGGCTGTTGGCGCACGACGCAGGTGTTGAGGATCATCACATCGGCGTCCTCTGCGCGTTCGGCCGGGGTATAACCCAGACGCTCCAGGCCCGCGGCCACGCGCTGTGAGTCTGCCACGTTCATCTGGCAGCCGATGGTCCATATATGGTATTGCATATCTCTGATAACCTTGGCGGAAAATGGGGTCGCATTCTACCCTACGGGGCCTTGCAGACAAGGCGATACAGGGCCGGACTGGACAGTCCTGCCCTCCGCTTGAGCAGCTGCGCAGTATCGCGGTGGAGACGGCTAGCGGCGTTCCCACTCCCTTGTGGCCCGCTCAATCGTTCCCCGGATCTCAGCGTTGGGGATCGCCGACCTATCCTCGTAGACTGTGCCGTCAACGAAGAAGGTGATCCCGCCGCCGGGGACATTCTGCAGCACCACGTTGTGGTCGCGCAGCAGCGGCGTCTCCTCGGCGAGCTCCTCCAGGATCTGGTTGATCTCGTAAGCGAAGTCGATGGTCGGGACGGAGCCGTGGAGTGGGGTGATCCGCCGTGTCGCTCCCGTCGAGGAGATCTCCTCATCGAGTTCTACCGTCTGCGTGGCCTGGTTGAGGCGCTGCGTCAGGGGTGAAGCAGGACGAGCGCTAGCCACGGCCGGCCTGGAAGAGCCTGAGTGTCGTGTTGCCTCGACCCGGGCCCCGCTAGTCGGGGCACCGCCGAAGGCGGCGAGGGTCCGAAGGGCGCCGGCGACCTCTGCCCGCAGCTTGGCGTCGGGCACGGCGGCCAGCGCAAAGTAGCGTCGGCCCTTGACGAGTATCTCCCACTCGCCGGCGCCATCGCGCCGGATGGCGAGGGTATGGGCAGGCGCGTCGGTTGCGGCAGCCGTTCGCACGTCCTGGGATGTGTCGGCGTCCGCTGCCGAGATCCCGTCCACCGGCGCATTCCTGCCCCGTGAACGCGTGAAGTACCAGGTCAACCATCCAACGATGGTCACGATGCCTATGACGACGACGATGAGAATCGGCAGTAGCAGAGACTGAAAGCCGTCCATGATTGCCTCCACAGTGGAACGTAGTTGGCCGAAGGCCGGTACTTGGGTCGACACGCCAGCGGCCCTGACCCGGTCAGGGCTTGGTTCTGATGAGTTCTCCTACCAGATGCACGCGGGCCTGCCCGCGCTGCGCAAGATCGATGACGACAGCCGCCAGGAAGCTCGGCGTGTTCCATGCCAGATAGCTGGGATCCTCCACCCACTCAAGTCGGGCCAGGCGCAGCCCAGCCTCGGTGGCCAGACGCTCGATGTCACCGGCGGTGTTCGCCCGGTAGGCAACCGGAAATGTGTCAGCGGGCCGCCGTCTGTAAACCAGGCTCACCGCCGCGGCCTGCACGGGCCGTAGCCCCGCAATGAACCCGCTCGCCCGCGGCAGCAGATGCATCCTGTTGGGCGTCAGCAGGAAGAACCTGCCCCCGGGCCGCAGCAGCCGTGCGATCTCGCGGAACGCGGCCGCGGGCGTGGCAAGGTGCTCCAGCACCCAGGATGCCACCACAATGTCAAACGAGCACTTGGGGAAGGGGAGCAGTTCTGATGGTGCACAACAGCGCGGCAGCGACGGTCGACGGTGGGTTCGAAGTGAGTCAATGTCCGCATCGATGCCGATCCACCGGCCGATCTCGCCCAGCCGCTCGACGATGCCCCCGCGGCCACATCCCAAGTCCAGGATGCGACTCTCACCGGAGAGAGCGCCGGCGACCCAGGTCTGGTAACGTGCGGTGGCTGGGATCCAGCCAGACCTCAGCCGCGCGTACCGGCTGCGATATTGCTCCAGGCGGCCCGAACTGCCCGTCTTCATAACCATATTCTAATACAAAGATCGTGTAGATACAAAACCGACTCCCCCGCCTATCGTGCACCCGTGGTAGAATGCCGCTGCCGATCCGATTCAACAGACGACCGCTAGCGTGGAGGAGTTTCGCTATGCAAGGTGTGATACTCGCCGCTGGGAAGGGCTCCCGACTTCACCCGATCACGGTCGCACGGTCCAAGGCGATGGTGCCGATCCTGGGCAAGCCCATCGTGGAGCGGGTGATGGAGACCCTGGTCGAGAACGGGGTCGACGACTTCATCCTCGTCGTGAGCCCCGATGATCGCGACATCGTGCGCTACTTCACACGGGAGTCCAAGCTGGATGTGGACCTCCGGTTTGCCTTCCAGGTGGAGCGCAAGGGCATGGCGGATGCCCTTGCGTACGCCGCGCCTCTGATCAGCGAAAACTTCATCCTGTCGGCGTGCGACAACCTTGTGCCCACGGAGGACGTGGCACGCGTCGTGGCGATGATGCACGGCGAGGAGCACGCCAACGCCGTGCTCACGCTGATGTCGGTGGAGCCCGACCGGCTGGGGTCGGTCGCTATCGTGGAGACCGACGGCCCGTGGGTCAAGCGTATCATCGAGAAGCCCAAGCCTGAGGATGCGCCCTCCGATACCTCCAGCCTGCCGCTCTATGTCTTCACGCCTCGCATCCTCGACTACCTGCCGGAGGTTCCCGTTTCGGCCCGGGGTGAGTACGAGCTGCAGGATGCCATCCAGATGGTCATCGAGCGCGATGGGCGGGTGGGCGGCGTCGTCATCGATCGGCGTCTCACGCTCACCAACGCCAAGGACCTGCTGGCGCTGAACCGGGAGTATCTGCTCCGAGGCGGCGATCATCCACAGTTGGCACCGAACACAGTGGGGCCCAACACACGATTGATCACGCCGTTGCACATCGAGCAAGGCACGGTGATCGGCACGAACTGCACGATTGGCCCCAACGTCTACATCGAGCGCGATTGCCGGCTGGGCGACAACGTGATGGTGCACGATGCCGTGCTGCTGCGGGGCGCCAGTGTGCCTGACGGGACGACGATTGCCAGTGAGGTGGTGGCGTAGGGGAGGATTCTGAGGCACGGAGGCATGGATCCGGAATCCCTGGGGTCTTGAGTCTTGTGTCTTGGTGGACATGTATGGGACGGCGAAGGTGGCTTCGGGGGCTGGGGATTCTTGTGGCCTGTGGCGCGGTCGCCTGCGCGGCACTGGCGGTCTGGCTGTTCCACGATTTGCCCTCGCCCGGCGACCTGAGCGCGCACACCGCCGCGCCCAGCAGCAGAATCTACGACCGGCACGGGCGGCTGCTCTATGAGATGCCGCCTCCGTACACCGGCATGCACACGCCGGTTGACCTCAGGGATATCCCGCTCGATCTCCGCCACGCCACGGTCGCGCTGGAGGATGCCTCGTTCTACCGCAACCCCGGCGTCGATCCGGTCGGCGTGGCCCGTTCGGTTTGGTACAACCTCACCACCGATGACTATGTCATGGGGGGGAGTACGATCACGCAGCAGCTGGCTCGGCTCCTCCTGCTGCCCGAAGAGCGCTTCGAACTGACGCTGCGTCGCAAGCTGCGGGAGGCGTTCCTCGCGGTGCGTATCACGCTCCGCTACAGCAAGGACGAAATCTTCTCGCTCTACCTCAACGAGGTTTACTATGGCAACATGGCCTATGGTGCAGGGGCAGCGGCGCGGGCCTACTTCGGCAAGGACGTGGCTGCCTTGGATCTGGCCGAGTGCGCGATGCTGGCGATCCTGCCCCAGGCGCCGGCCTATTGGAATCCCCTGGAGAACCTGCGTGAGGCTAGGCAGCGCCAGGCGATCGCGCTCGACCGGATGGTGGCGGAGGGCTACGTCGAGACATCCGACGCCGAGATGGCCAAGGCTGAAGACCTGACCTTCGTCGCCGCGCCTTTCCCCATCCGCGCCCCTCACTTTGTGATGTACGTGCGTGCCCAGTTGGAGCGGTCGCTGGGGCTCGACCGGCTGGAGTCGGGTGGACTGGAGATCACCACGACGCTGGATGTGGACCTGAACGAGCGCGTCCGGGACCTGATGCGCCACCGGCTGGCGCTGTTGGCCGCCTGCAACCACGAGACACCGTGCCCACCCGGCGGGTACAACGTGCGGAA
>Ga0180436_10002335_pt1 | contig 18110 bp, 12 predicted proteins | sample SS_ome_2_FD_132434 | JGI IMG/M metagenome (GOLD analysis project Ga0180436, IMG submission 132434) | Hypersaline lake sediment archaeal communities from the Salton Sea, California, USA - SS_3_S_2 metaG | ecosystem: Environmental > Aquatic > Non-marine Saline and Alkaline > Hypersaline >...
GAAACCAGTGAGCAGGGCTACACGTGGCTGCGTCAAACCAAGCAGGCGGGTGGCAATCTCCAGGACCAAAGGAGAGGGCCCGGGAGATTCAGATTGCAGACTACGGATTGCACTTGAGAATTCGGGCTTGACCCAGCCCTCGCCAGCAAGGATCTCATCAATACGTCGAAAGAGGGAGCGTCCCGGGAGTGCAGTCCGTTCGCCGAGATTCTTCACGTCTTCTCTTTGCGAGGACTGGCGTCTGCGAGACCCTGGACCCAATCCTTGCGTTTCCAAAGCGCGCAGCGGCCATCCGTCTCATCCAACTTGACATCGCTCTCCCGGATGCTGAGCAGCAGAGGCGAATGTAGTGCCTCCTGCAACGAGACCTCTGTAAGGTTCCGGTCCGAGTACGGGGAGAACGGGCAGGGTTCGACATCACCAAACGCGTTGATATGCAGGAACCCTCTACCTGCGGCGAGACAACCGCCAAGGGCCATCTCGTCATGCGGAAAGGCGATAAAGAGACAGGGGAGTCTCTTTCGGTAGTAGGCGAGCCGCGCTTCTAGTTCCTTCACCTGGTCCATGGAGAGTTGCAGGTGGTCAGTATCTGACTCCACCGGCACATAGTTGATGAAATAGAACAGGCGGCATCCGCTACGGATCAGGTCACGCAGATGGGCCTCATCCGTTGCCAGTTCGAAGTTCTCTCTCGTCAAAGTGGTTGAGGTGCCGAAGAAGACCCGCTTGCCACGCAAGAGGTTCATGGCATCGATGACCTGTTGGTGCGCACCCGACCCTCGTCTGGCGTCGGTCTTTGACTCGTCGCCTTCTATGCTCAGGACAGGTACCACGTGGCGTTGTCGCTTGAGGCGGGTTGCCACGGACTCATCCAACAGCGAACCATTGGTGAACAACAGGTAGAGGATCTCCGGCGTGGCTGCTGTGTGGTCCAGAATGTGTTGCCGGAGCAAGGGCTCGCCCCCTGCAAGCAGCATCACTGAAATCCCCAAATCTCTCGCCTCCTGCATCAGCGTGGCGGTTCGATCTGAAGTCAACTCGTCTCGATCAGCGACGTGCAGGATATTGGCGTAGCACCCTGCGCACTGCAGGTTGCATCGCGAGGTGGAACTGTAGATGACAAACGGAGGGACGTGTGTACCCAGTTGTCCCCACAGGTCTCTTACCTTGGCTGCCTTCTGCTGCCGGCGCATGAGGCGTAGCGCGCGCAGCGCGAAGCCTGGATCGCTGATCGTGATTCGCGACGCGGTTCGAAAGACATCGAACAGTGATGCTTCAAACGCGATGCCTGGCTTGTCTCGATTGGTCATTCTCCGTCCTCTCAATGGGGGGGATTGTAGACGAGCAGAACGTGATTTCAATAGCCCTGTAGGATGCCTTGACACCGATGCTCGCCATCCGTCTGCTTGCGGGAGTGCACGCATGGCGCATTGTAGGGATAGACGGAAGTCCGCAGGACGGCTGTCTGCTGCTCGCTGTGGACGGAGCTCGAAGTTGTGATAGGCTGCCAACTTGAGGCAGGAGCATGAAGCGGTTGCAGATTTCTGTCAGGGCGCAGACCTCGGTATGATGAAGGAGAGGGGGGCACGCACACAACCTTCGGGTGAGCCCAATTCCTGTTACAGACTGCGTTTGCCGTATTGAAGGGCCGATCTTGGGTGGCCATGTCTCCGCAAAGGGGGAAGAGTGAAAGGGCAGCGGACCATGATCCTATTCGAAGGGAACATCGCAGCAGGCAAGAGTACCGTTGGAAGACGACTCGCAGAGTCGGAGCTGTTTGGATTCATCGAAGAACCTGTTGGTGCATGGCAGCAGGACTTTGAAGAGAATCTGCTGGATCTGTTCTACAAGGATACCGAGCGCTGGGCATTCACGTTCCAGTTGGCCGCGTTCACAACGCGCGCCAAGACATGGAAGGAAGTGCTCTCAATGTCCGATCACCGGAACATCGTGTTGGAGCGTTCCATCTACTGTGATCGCTACGTGTTCGCGAAGAACTGCTACCAGTCCGGGCTTATCCGAAAAACGGAGTGGCAACTCTACTGCAAGCTGTGGGATTGGCTAGAAAGCAACTGGTGCACCCCGCCTGACAAGATCGTCTACCTGCGTACGCCAGCAGACGTCTGTTGCGAGCGGATTGCCCACAGGGGGCGAGACGAAGAATCCACCATCCCGATTGAGTACCTGAGGGATCTGGAAGTCCTGCACGATGAGTGGCTGCTCGACAACCCGAAGACGGTTGTGGTTGATGGCTGCAAACAGTGGACTGCCCAAGGGATCTATGACGTGCTCGTCGAAGCTGGCGTTGAGCTCGCCAGCCAAGAGGAACTGATCGGCTCCAAAGCAGAAGCCAAAGCCAATTGACATACATTCACGCGGGCGCCAGCTGTCGCGCCCGCGTGACTAATGTCGTGCAGAGACGTGCAGGGCGACGCCTGATAGGACATGTGTATCTTCACAACTAGAGGCAAACGGCTATAATGCTTCACTATGCCTGTGCTGAACCGAATCGGAAAGATACGTAAGCGAAACCTCGCCTTGGTGCAGTTTGATCCAGATAAGATACGAAACGTCATTCTGAAAGCTGCAACCTCCATGGGCGGCTTCGGCCCGGACTACATCCCTGAAATCAATGAGAAGATCTTCGCCGCCGGTGGTACAGACGACGGCATTGCGTCCTTTCTTGCTGACCTTGTGGTGATCTGTCTAAATGCGGATGCCAAGCATTTGGTCACGAACTTCCCACCAACCGTTGAAACGATCCAGGATACGGTACTGCACGTACTGCGCAGCAATGGATTCGCCAAGGTTGCCGATGCATTTGAGTGCTATCGGTGGGGCAACCATTGGGTCCGGGAAGGTGCCATCACGCAAGAGCAATTTGTAGCGAACGGGTACCCCGGACAGACCATGGATCCGTTGTTGGAATGGAATCAGGCCCACGGGTGCGACACCGTAGAAGGTCTCAACGAGGCTGTCCGAAGCGGAGGACTCAAGCGCATCATCGACGGCGCGTTGGAGCGCTATGAGGCCGCGCTCGATGACGTGGCAGCTCGGCTGATCCAACGTCTGGACAATGGGGATGACATCCGCATGATCTGGGTGAGTGGCCCTTCCTCTTCAGGGAAGACGACCACGACCGTGAAGCTCACAGAGCGCCTTCGGTCTCGAGGATTGAAGTTTCTGATGCTGAATTTGGATGACTACTTCTGGTCCTTGATCGAACATCCTAGCGACTGGATCGATGATCGAAACTATGAGACGCCGGAAGCGCTCGACATTCAGTTGCTCAACGAGCATCTCCTGGCGCTGTTAGCTGGCGAGCCGATTGACAAGCCGGTTTACAGCTTCAAGGAAGGTCGCCGTGTGGGGACAGTCGAAGTGCAGCGCAAGCCGGATCAGGTGCTTGTGTTGGATTGTCTGCACGGATTCTACCCGCCAATTACTGAGGGCATTGACCCTTCCAGCATCTTCAGGCTGTATATCGAAGCGATGAACCCGCTGTTCGAGCCAACGCCGCAGATTCCGCTCTACAAGATGGATCGATCGCTCCGTCGCCTGACCCGATACGAGGACATTCGCTTGTTGCGTAGAACGCTTCGCGACACGAAACACCGAAACCACCCGCCACTTGCTACGCTCCTGCATTGGCACTATGTGCGTGCTGGCGAGCTCTTCTCCATCATCCCGCTGAAGGGAATGGCTGATAGCATCGTCAATGGGGGGATGCCCTTTGACTTGCCGATCCTCAAACCGTTCTTCTCTGGCGAGGACGGGATCTGGCCAAAGGACGAGGAGATCACGATGTATCCCTCGTATCTTGATGCTCGCATTCGTCACCAGCGCATTCTAAGGCTGTTGGCATCTGTGGAAGGCGTCACAGCTGAACAGGTCGCGGATCCCTCATTCATTCCAGGGGATGCTGTGGTGCGAGAGTTCGTCGGGGGAAGCACGATCAAGATCCCACACAACGACTAATTCGTTGCACAGTCGAGTGTCTCTTCGTACCCTCAATGTCTAGGGAGCGAACGAATGCCTGCTAATCTGACAGCCGACTTCATCAAAGCACGAAAGCAGCTTCGCCAAGCGAGCACGCCTGAGGAGAAACTGGCGTGCCTTGAGGAAATGCTTGCAACGATTCCCAAGCACAAGGGAACCGACCACATGCAGGCTGACATCAAGAAGCGGATCGCAAAGATGCGTGGCGCGGTCGGTGGCGGAAAGAAAGGGCGAGGACACGGCTACGATCACATTCCCAAGGAGGGGGCTGGGCAGGTCGTGCTCATTGGACCGCCCAATGCAGGCAAGTCGAGTCTGCTGGCTGCGCTCACCAACGCCAAGCCAGAGGTTGCTGCATATCCCTTCTCCACAACGGTTCCCGTCCCCGGGATGATGGCATTCGAGGACATCATGATTCAGCTGATCGACCTGCCGCCCGTGACTTCTGACTACACGGAAACGTGGGTCTACAGTCTGATTCGCAGTGCGGATCTTGCTGTGGTCGTAATGGATGCAACGGACGGCGAATTGATCGAGGAAGAGCTGGGGGAATTGCTCGAGATCCTTGAGAGCAAGAATACGCTGCTTGTTGAGGAAGCTGCGACCTCGGATGACACGCGGATTCGAATGATCCCTACACGAGGTGTCCTCACGAAGTGCGAGGATCCTGATGCTGACCCAAATGTCTCTCTTCCGTTTCCCGGCGTACGGCTCTCGACAGAGTCTGGACAGGGATTGGATGCGTTTCGACGCGATCTCTTTGACGCACTGCACATTGTGCGTATCTACACGAAGCTGCCGGGGCACAAACCGGATATGACCGAGCCCTACACGTTGCCCGAGCAAAGCACGGTCTTGGATGCGGTCAAGGCGGTGCACCGGGACTTTGTGGATCGACTGAAGTACGTGCGAATCTGGGGTTCCGGTCGCTTTGATGGCCAACAGGTGCCTTCGGATCACGTGCTCGAAGACGGGGATATCGTCGAAATCCACCTGAGATAGCGCACACAGACCCAGCTTGAAGGCGCCTATGACGAATCGCTATGCTCTGAGCGAGGCGCATGTAGATCCGTTCTCTGGGGGGCACACGTGAAGCAGATCCATCTCTTGAAGAAGGCACGGCAACAGCACTTGGTGTTGCACGACCCTTCCCTCTCCTTTCGTGCCAAAGGAGTGCTCGCCTACCTGCTCGGCCAACCTGCGGAGCAGATACACACAGAGAAGACGATCCGCGCAGCTGCCTCAGAAGGTCGCGCCGCGGTTCGGACCGCGCTTCAGGAACTTGAGGAGCGTGGCTACATCCGATCGCAAGACATCGTTCGCACGCCACAGCCTGACAAGAATCACCCCAAGCCACTAGTCATGCAGGGGCTGTTCGATGAACTAGCAGATCACGAGCAGTCGGAGGGAAGCGGCGAGAGCGCGGCGGAAGAGGATCCCTCGCGCGCGGCGATTGAGCACATCATCCATCGGCTCAATGAGCTAAGAGCAACGAACTGGTCTTGGTCACGGTATACGCCGCTCTCCGCGAAACACGCAAAGAACGTCGAGCACATCGGGGGGCGGCTACGAGAAGGATATCTCAAGGAGGACCTGATCCTGGTGCTCGAATACCTGGCTGCAGTCGATGGTGGCAAAGAGGAATCTCGAAAGTACTATGACTGCGTGACCCCATTCAACACAAAGAACTTCGAGCGGAATCTGGCCATGGCACGGGAGTGGGACGCAAGAGGACGATTGCAGACCGGATCGATGCAGGCATCGTACGGCCACGATCCAGAGATTTACGAACGTCGACTTAAGAAAGGAACATCGTGATTCGAGGAGCCCCAATAGGACAGCGGTTCGAGCATTGCACGTTTGAGAACTTCGAAGTCACTGACGAGAACCGGAGTGCCTTTGAGGCTTGCCAACGACTGGCCCGCGAAGGAAGCATCGGGGTGCTGATTCGCGGCAACAACGGACTCGGAAAGACCCATCTGCTTGTCGCGATGATGAAGGAGTACGATCTTCGTCGTTCGCATGCGGCGACGGGCATTGAGGATGACTCTGCGCTGACAGGGGTTCCCTCTGCCAGCGAGATGATCCGAATGGCAATATCGTCCGAAGAGATCGATGACGAGACTCCGTCCCTCTCTCCTGCTGAAATCGACGCGCAATGTCACATCGAGTATTGGCCGCTTCTTGATCTCACAAGCGAGTTGCGCTCGGATATCGCGAGAGGCTCGCAATCGGTGTCCAGGCGTTGCAGAGAGTGCGACTTGTTGGTGCTCGACGACTTCGGGTCCGAGCGTGTGACCGACTTCGTGCTTGAGGAACTGGAGCGTATTGTGGACTGGCGTTATCGCACAATGAAGCTCACTGCGGTTGCCACCAATCTGGACTTCAAGCGCATCACGCTGAAATACGGGCAGCGTGCTATGTCGCGCTGGGCCGCCTCCTGTGAGTTGGTGGGTGTCTTCGGTGAGGACAGGCGCGCCAGCATGGAGCCTTCCTAACGGAGGGCCTCAAACTGCGCGCAAGGACAGCAGCCCGCCACGAATGCACATCTCTACAAGTGATTGATCGAGGGTTGAGAGCTGCTTGTTGTAGGGTTCTGCTAGGATCTGCGCGATGACTGCCTCATCCTCCAGCGATCCACGCAGGTGGCGTAGCTTCTCGAACCAATCCAGAAGCTCTTGCTCGTAGCGGTCGAGTTCCTCCATGGCACGATCAGAGATCCCGAAGTGAGTGAATGCCAATCTCCGAGGGTTGTACTGCTTGAGCCGTTGGATGGACGCCAGCCCGAGCTCCAGGTCGAACCTCGGAGGAACGGTCAAGGGCACGTTGACAGGTAGCCGCCAGTTTCCAACCGCATCACCGGTGAACAGCGTCTTGGTCCGATGCTCGAAGTAACAGAGGTGATGTGGCGCATGACCCGGAGTAGCTATGGCCTCCAACAGAAAGCCATCCCCGAGATCAAACTGCTCACCCCCCTCCAAGCGAAGCATTCGATCTGAGTCGATAGGCTGCGGGATTCCGTAGAGCGGGAAGACATCAGGCGATGCAGCGCGAACCCCCTCGATCAGCCGTTCGGGACGCTCCAAGTGCGGCGCCCCTCGCACATGCACCCCGAGTTGGACTTCTGGGGTGTGCTCGAGGAGCAGTCCTGCAGAGCCTGCATGATCAAGATGGATGTGGGTGACAAAGACAAGCTGCAGCTCATGCTGGCGAACCGCCTCAAGCAGCAGCGCTGCAGCGCAGGCAGTACCTGTCTCCACCAGGACTGGGATGGGTGCTTCGATCAGGTAGGCTGCCCCGCGCGCAGGAACTGCAAACTGATGGGTGTCTATCACACGGATCTTTGAAGTGCCTTGCTGCGGCATGGAGTTAGAAGAAGCCAAGGCGGATGGCGAGGAACACGGCAACAGACCCCAGCGCGCAGCCTGCAAATGCGATGAGTGTCCCGCTGGATGCCCACCTGCGGAAGGTCAGCTTCTCGCCAAGCGACTCCGACAACGACACAATGACAACATTCGCAGCCGACCCCAGGGGAGTCAGATTGGCACCGAAACCCACGCCGATGGCAAGTGCCCACCAGAGGGGTGCAACCGGGACCCCTTGGGCCGCAAGCCCCTTTAGGATCGGGAGCATTGCAATCGTGAATGGGACATTGCTGATGATTCCTGAGGCAAAGGCACCTATCCACAGAATCACGATGGCCGCGAGGGCCATGCCCTGATGCGTGAGGGCACCAATTGCATTCCCTAGAACACCAATGACGCCACCCGCTTCGAGTCCACCGACGATTACAAAGAGCGCGATGAAGAAGAGCAGGACGTCCCAATGCACGTCACGCAGGACTTGATCGAAGTCCGGGCGCACCCAAAGCAGACCAGCGGATGCACCCATCAACGCGACAAGCCCGGGATCGAGTCCGAGCAGCTCATGAACGAAGAACAGGATGATCGTTGTTCCCAGGGTGACAAGCATTCTTCGTGTTGTCACCGGGTCGACGATTGCTCGTCGTTCATCCATCTCAAGCAACCGGTCAACATTCGACGGTGTCTGGGTGAGTTGCTTACGGAAGATCAGTAGCAGCAGCCCCTGAGAGAAGATCCAAACAATGAACACGATCGGCGCGAGATGCGTCAGGAAGTCGAGGAATCCGAACCCCGCTGCGGAACCGATCAAGATGTTGGGAGGATCTCCAATCAATGTGGCTACACCACCGACATTGGATAACAGCACTTCCCCCATGAGAAACGGATAGGGAGAGATGCCGAGGATGTCAGCCAGAGAGACAGTGACTGGGACGATGATAATGATCGTAGTGACGTTGTCGAGAACCATCGAGACGATCGACGTCACGAGTCCAAGATAGACGAGCAGAAGCCAGGGCTTTCCTTTGGCTAGTTTTGCTGCACGAATGGCTAGGTATTGGAAGAAGCCGGTTTCCTTGAACAGTCCTACAACAAGCATCATGCCGAAAAGTAGCATGATGGTGTCGAAGTCGACCGAGGCAAATGCCATATGCGCGTCGTAAAAGGAGAGCCAGGTGCCGAGGACGATCATCATCACGGCGCCAGAGATGGCCACGATAGCACGGTGCACCTTCTCCAGAAAGATGCCGATATAAGTGACGACAAACGCTAGAAGTGCGACTACAAGCGGCCAAACTGCCGATCCATCCATTGACACATCATCTCGACTGCAAAAAGATGCCCGATGCTACCGGCATTACCCTCTGGTTTCAAACCCATGTGGCTCGTGTAGAAGCGACTGAGGTCTAGGGGCAGAGACCGAGATCTCCGCCCCTAAGTAGCGTAGGAGGCCCCCTCGGCTTCTCGCGTGCCAATGCAATCGACACGCAGGCCGGAGTGAGCCAAGACGAAAAGCGTGGAAGAAGAGTCCTTCGCAAACGCTGAGTGAACTTGGATTCAAGGCAGGGTGCGTGGCATCCTGTACGAAGCGTCAAGTTCGGTAGTCCGGCGACCATAGGATTCCTCCGGTAGGCCCGAGACTTTGCGTCCTGCGCTTTCGCGCAGTTTGCCCTTTCGTCTTGCTGCGACATAGATTACCGCAAGCTGTGCAGAAATCAAGCATTACTCGTGTAGGCGGGGTCCGCTTGAACCGAATCATGCTTCGCGGAGAATGGGATCATGCATCGCGATGTGCTAGAGCTCTTCCATCCCGCAGTGGTGCGTTGGTTCCAGGAGTCATTCCGAGAACCGACGCCGCCTCAAGTGCTGGGCTGGCCAAGCATTGCTGAGGGTGCCCATACGTTGATCTGCTCTCCGACGGGCTCCGGCAAGACGCTTGCCGCCTTCCTGTATGCCATTGATGAGATGCTGAAGCAGGATGCCGAGACGGATGACCAGTTCCAGGGGGTGCACACGCTCTATATCTCTCCACTCAAGGCGTTGGCCAACGACATTGAGCGAAACCTCGAAGTCCCGTTGGAGGGCATCCGCCAGTGTGCAAGGCAACTGGATGAACCGTTGCCGGAGCTGAGGGTGGCCGTGCGAACCGGGGATACACCACAACAGGCACGACAGAACATGATCCGTACCCCCCCGCACCTGCTGATCACAACGCCGGAGTCGCTTCATCTACTTCTGACCTCGATTAAGGCCAGGGAAATGTTGCGAACGGTTCGATACGTCATCGTGGATGAGATTCACTCCATGTGTTCGGACAAGCGCGGTACGTTCCTCGCGCTGTTGCTCGAACGCTTGGATGCGCTCACAGCCTCCGAAGCGGTCCGTATCGGGTTGTCTGCCACCCAACGTCCGTTGGAAGACGTCGCAGCGTTCTTGGGTGGCGTGGACGAGGCTGGCAGTCCCAGACCGGTCACCCTTGTTGATGCAGGGATGCGCAAGTCGATCGATCTCCAGGTGATCACACCGGTGGATGACATGGCTGCGCTACCCCAGGAGGACAACCGCGGCCCGAGTGCTTGGCCAGGAATCTACGATCAGCTGCTTGAGATGGTGGAATCCCATGCATCAACACTGATCTTCGCGAACAGCAGGCGCGTGGTTGAGCGGATCTCTGCTGAGATGAACCGCAGGGCAGGCCACGATTTCGTGCGCGCCCATCACGGCAGCGTGTCCAAGGAGCAACGCCATCAGATCGAGCAGGATCTGAAGGACGGCCTGTTGCCTGCGCTGGTTGCTACAAGCTCCATGGAGCTGGGAATCGATGTGGGTTCCATAGATCTGGTCTGCCAGGTGGAGTCCCCATACTCGGTTGCCAGTGGACTCCAGCGCATCGGGCGTGCAGGACACCTCGTACGTGCTACTAGCAAAGGGCGCATGATTCCAAAGACCCGTGCGGACCTGCTCATGATGGCTGGCATGTCGCGTGCGATGCTCCAGGGTGAGATCTCCGCGGTGCGGATTCCCAAGAATCCTCTGGATGTTCTGGCACAGCAGATTGTGGCCATGGTTGCGATGGATGAGTGGGATGTCGACGAGCTGTTTGCCCGCATTCGCCGTGCGCAACCGTACCAGGATCTCCAAGTCGAATCGTTTGAGTCGGTGTTGGAGCTGATCTCTGGTGGGTATCGGACTCCAGAGCTCTCCTCGCTACGTCCGCGGATTTCTTGGGATCGCACGACCGGGACGCTCTATCCGATGCCAGGCAGTCGACAGCTTGTTGTGCTTAACGGGGGCACGATTCCAGATACCGGTCAATACCCAATGGTATTGGAGGACGGGAAAACGCGGATCGGTGAGTTGGATGAGGAGTTCGTATTTGAGCGCCGGGTTGGCGAAACGTTTGTCCTGGGCACAGGGCAATGGCGGGTTCTAGACATTACGCATGATCGAGTCGTGGTTTCTGGAGTAGAAGAACCCGAAGCCATGATGCCGTTCTGGAAGGGAGAGGGACTTGGTCATGACGCGGAGTTCGGGGTTCGCTATGGACAGTTCCTCCGGCTGTGCCGCACGCGTTCAGAAGACGGGACGCTCGAAGCCTGGCTTCGAGAAGAGAGTGCGCTCAGCGACATTGCAGCAGAAAACGCTGCGCGATTCGTTTCCTCGCAGTTAAGGCAGGGTGGTGCGATCCCAACCGACCGCTGCATCCTTGTCGATGTCTTCCCGAATGAAGCCGGAGACGAGCGCATGGCGATCCTGACGCCATTTGGGCGTAGCTTTCATCTGTCGCTCTTCCTTGCTTTGCAGGGTGCACTCAGAGCAGAGAGCAAGGAGATTCCTGAAGCCGTCTTCTCCAATGCTGGCATTCTGTTCAGGCCGGGGCCCCAAGGAGCCAGCAAGCTGATTGAGGACCTTCGGGCGCTGCGAGGCTGCGATGTTCGATCGCATCTGCTGAATGAGCTGGAGAACTCCCCATACTTCGCGATGAGATTCCGGCGTAATGCCGCACGTGCCCTGCTGTTGCCTCGTGCGCGTCCGGGCAAGCGCACACCGCTTTGGCTGCAGCGACTGCGGTCACACGAGTTGCTGGCGTATGCGAGCCAACATCCGAACTTCCCGGTGGTGCTCGAAACCTATCGGGAGATTCTCGAGGACGAACTCCCCATTGAACTACTGGAGCAGGTGGTCTCAGATCTTGAGCAAGGGGAGATTCAGCTTGCGATTCGGAAAGATCGGGGTCCTTCTCCATTCTCAAGCATGCTCCTCTTGGATTTCGCCGGGCTCTATCTCTATGAGGATGATCGGCCAGTTCCACGTGGCAGGACGATGGCAGAGGCGCGAAGTGGTCTGGATGTGCTCTTAGGTACCGCAGGACCGGCTTCGAGCGCGCTGTTCGACGAGGAGGCTTTGGAGCAGGTTGAGGCACGATTGCAGGCGCTTACACCTAGGACTAGCGCTCGCAACGGGATCGAGGCCGTTGAGCTGCTGCGGCGCATCGGGGATCTGTCGAGAGTAGAGCTCGAAGCGCGCTGCACAGAGCAATCGCGCGCCGTGCTCGATGACCTCATTGCAGATGGCCGAATTGTGCGCGCGCCTTTGATCGGGACAGCCATCGATCCCCGATGGGTCGCTGCAGAGGATGAATCGCGCTACGAGCGCATGTCAGCGGATGATGTGGCTTGGATTGTTGGGCGATTCGTCATGCACCATGCAGCCTCTTCGGAACAGGAGATCCTCGAACGCTACCCAATGGCCGAACCCATATTGGGAGAGCTCCCAGAGCGCTTGGGATGGTCGGAAATCGAGCTCCAGGACGGCAGAACGGCGTGGTCTACGCCGGAAGTTGTCGCAGGGCTCCGCCGCGCAACCCTTGGCCGACGTCGCAAACGCGTGCGGCTTGTGGCGCCTGAAACCTACGCCGAAGCCCTCATGCGATGGCATAGCATGCATGCGCCGCTCGCATCGGGCGAGCTGATGTCTGCACTGGACCAACTGACAGGCTGCAGATTCACCATGGCAGGCTGGGATGATGTGCTGAGGCAACGTGTGGGAGGCTACCGCCGGGAGCTGCTGGAGGAGTTGGCACGAAGCGGCGCCATCGTCTGGACGGGCTGGGCGGAAGGTCAGAAGCATCGCACGCTTCAAATCTCTCCTTCAGATAGGCGGCAGTCGCACCTGCAGATGCCTTGGAGTGAGCTGTCTGTGACGGCCCAGCGCGTCGCGCAGAGCCTTCAAGTGAGCGGTGCACTGTTCCTACATCAGATTGCGAGCCGAGTTACGCTGGCTCCTTCTGAAGTCGCGGAAGCGCTTTGGGAGCTGATGTGGGCCGGTTGGGTCGCGAACGACTCCATCCAAGTGGCAACGGCTGGGAAGCCAAGATCCGACGCTCGAGTGCGGCCCTCTCGAAGACCGGGAGCGCAGGCTGGACGGTGGTTGATCGTGGAAGCCACGAATGTGGACGCAGAGGAGGGCGTGCGCCAGGGGATCCTGAGTTTGCTCAATCGTTATGGTGTGGTGTGCCGAGATATCTTCCGATCGGACGAGACCTCCCCGGCTTGGCGGGATGCCTATCGTTTGTTGACCCGCATGGAATGGGCTGGTGAGGTGGAGCGCGCGTATTTCGTCTCAGGGATGAGCAGTCCCCAATTTGCACGCCGAGCGATGCGTGATCTGCTTCAGACCCCCACGCACGGGCTCGAACCGAAACTGCTTCAAGTGAGCGATCCAGCCTGTGCATTTGGCAGGCTGTTCCCTGTGTTGCAGCTAGACGGTTCGCGGTATATCATCCGCCATCATCCCGGCAACTATCTTGTAATTCGGGATGGGCGGCCGGTGCTGTCGGTGGAGCAACGTGGACAGCGACTGGTGACGCTGGCGGAATTGAATCCAGCCGAGCTGCAATCTGCGCTGCGCACGTTGGATGCGCTCACCATGGACCGAACTCAACCGGCCTCCATTCGAGTAGAGACGTTCGACAATGAACCTGTGCTTAGATCTGCTGCAGCATCGGTGTTGTCAGAACTCGGATTCTCACGCGAAGATCAAGGAATGGTGCGTTATCGTGACTTCTACTCCAGAGAACAAGGCAGCTGTGTTCCAGGATAGCAATGTGGTGTCGCTTGCCAGGCAGATTCTGGAGGCGGGTGCCATCTGCGATGAGTGCTTGGGGCGAAGCGTTGGCAAGCTTGGCTCAGGCTTCACCAACGCACGCCGTGGTGCTTTGCTTCGAGCGCAGGCTGGGGCTCCGTCCCATGGAACACCCTCCAACCCTTGCTGGGTGTGCCAAGGCGCATTTGACCGGATTGAGGAGTGGGCGCAGGAAGCTGCAGCACGTGTGAATGATGTGGAGTTCGGAACCTATCGCTTCGGGATGATTCCGTCTGTGCGTTTCGAGCAGATGGAAGCCTTCTACAGGGAGCGTTTTCCCAGCGAGCATCATGAGAATCTGAAGCACGCCTTCAACCGGGCGCTCGGCATGGCATTTGAGCCTCTGCTCAATGCGCCAGCCACTGTAGGATTCGAGCTTCCTGATGTTGCATTCGAACTCGACTTGACTTCCGAAGTCCTTCAGTTGCGCATCGAGTCCGTATTCCTCTTCGGCAGATACAAGAAACACGCACGCGGCATCCCTCAAACACGATGGCCTTGCCGTGCGTGTAAAGGCCGTGGCTGTGAAGTCTGCGATTCCACGGGGCTGCAGTACATGGACTCTGTCGAGTCTCTCATCGCAAGCCCGATCCTCGAGCGGACGCTGGCAGCTGATGGTTGTCTCCATGGAGCCGGGAGAGAGGATATCGATGCCAGGATGCTGGGCAACGGACGTCCGTTTGTGTTCGAGGCCATCTCCCCGAAACGCCGGGCGATTGATGTGGAGGACCTGCACACGCAGATTACCGCAAGGGCGGATGGCAAGGTCGAGGTCACGCCATTGGTTGTCGTGCACAAGGATAGTGTGAAGTGGGTGAAGACGCTGCGCGCTAGCAAGCGATACCGTGCTTGGGTTGTGTTCTCCCAGCCGGTTTCCGCGGATGCCTTGCAGAGTGCAACCGGCGCGCTGAAGGGGCCGATCGATCAGCAGACACCCCAACGCGTGGCGCACCGGCGCGCGGATCGCGTGCGCGTTCGACACGTGCTGGAGATGAACGGTGTGCTCGAAGAGCCGACGAGGGCTGTAGTTGAGGTGCATGGTGACGGGGGCCTGTACATCAAGGAACTCATCTCTGGGGATGAGGGGCGAACGACTCCAAGCTTGGCAGAAGCGCTAGGATGTGCCGCGAAGGTCACGGCGTTGGACGTCGTGGATGTCTGCGGGGGGGCACTGCCGGATCGGTTGGCGATCAGCGGAAGCTCGCGTAAAGTTACTCCGGGTGTGTGAATGACTGACAAGAGAGAAAAAACCACTGAGACTGCAAACGACCATGCTTCGAGTTCGATCCTCGATATCTACTTTCGGGAGATCGGACGGTTTCCTGTATTAACGGCAGAGCAGGAGCAAGCGCTTGCGCGTGCGCTGGCTGAGGGAGATCAGCGGGCCAAAGAGCGGCTGATTGTGAGCAACCTGCGGCTGGTTGCAAAGATCGCACAGGAGTACCCAGATGTGGGCGTTTCACTAATCGACCTGATCCAGGAAGGCAATCTAGGCCTGATGGAGGCCGTGGATCGATTTGATCCAGAGAAGGGATATCGCCTTAGTACCTACGCTGCTTGGTGGATTCGGCGATCGATTCTGCTCGCCATCAACACCTACTCGCGCATGATTCGCATTCCAGACTACTTGTTCCGTGCGGTGCGCCGCATGAGCCAGATGCGGGCTATGGCCGAACAGGGCATTGTCAAGGATTCCGAGATCGCGGAAGCCACTGGCATGTCGGCGGATCGTCTGCGACAGATTGAAGCCCAAGTCAATGAGATTGTGTCTCTGGATCGGTTTGTGGGCTTGGATACAGACGGGGAAACGCTCGAAGAGCGTATCGAGGATGAGAGTGGCCTATCGCCGGAGCATGAAGCCTTACGGCTTCTATTCCGTGAGGAACTCGCTGAAGTCCTGGAAACGATCCCTGCGCGCCAGGCCTTTGCATTGCGTCTTCACTATGGGATCGAGGACGGCTGCCCCTACAACCTGGCAGAGGTTGGACGCATCATGGAGATCTCGAGGGAGCGTGCTCGACAGCTCGTGCGCGATGGGATGTCACAGATTTCCTCCAAATGGGGAGAGCGTGCGCTCGAGTACTACCGTGGGTTGCTGAACGATTAGTTCGACGCGTTCCTTGCGCGAAGCTGGCCACACCCTGCATCGATTTCTGCACCTCGGCTGCTACGAACAGACACCGGAATCCCTTGCCGATCCAACACATCAGCAAATGCCTGAACCCGATCCGACGAGCTCGTACCGAGCTTCGATCGTTCGGTTGTGGGTGCATTGAGCGGGATGAGATTCACGTGGCAGAGCATGCCTTGAAGCAGGTTGGCGAGTTCGGTTGCGTCCGATTCTGCGTCATTCACGTTCTCGATCAGCGTCATCTCAAAGCTGACGCGCCGGTGCGTTTTTTCGATATACCTTCGGCAAGCTCCCAGTACGGCTGAGATGGGATAGCGGTCATTGACTGGAACCAGTCGACTCCTCCGCTGGTCGGTTGCTGCATGCAGTGAGACTGCAAGGTTGACCTGAAGTGGCTCATCGGCTAGGCGGTCGATGCCGTCAGGAAGGCCGACTGTGGAGATGGTGAACGACCGCGCGCCGATGCCCATCCCTCGGCTGTCGTTCAGGATGCGAATCGAGCGGAGTGTTGCGTCGTAGTTGGCCAAGGGCTCTCCCATCCCCATGTACACGAGATTGGAGAGTCGACGACCTTGATCCTTCAACCACTTCGCAGCGAAGCAGGTCTGGGCAACGATTTCTCCTGGAGTGAGGTTGCGAACGAACCCACCAAGTCCAGTTGCACAGAACGTGCAGCCCATGGCGCAGCCAACTTGTGTGGAGAGGCAGACTGTACTGCGCTCGGGGTAGATCATGATGACGGACTCGATCGTCTCTCCATCCTCTAGTTGGAACAGCGCCTTTGCGGTCTTTCGGTCCTTGGAACGGACGAGCTGGAGGAGGTCGAGCCTCGTCCATGGAAGACGAAGCGTCAATGCAGCACGTAGCGTCTTGGGAAGCGGCGTGATGTCCTCGTAGCTCGCTGCCATCTCGCCGAACAGTCCTTGCCAGACCTGCACAGCGCGGAACTTCGGCAATCCATCTTCAAGAAGGTGGTCCTGCAGCTGCTCGAAAGTGAGGTCCTGCAGCCGTGGGCTAGTCATCGGGATCTAACAGCGCAAGGAACTCGTTCTCATCCAGTACTGCGAGTCCTAGTGCTTGCGCCTTGTCTGCCTTCGAGCCCGGGTTCTGACCACAGACGACGTAGTCTGTAGACTTGCTGATCGATGAAGTCACAAGCCCACCCTGGGCCTTCACAAGCTGGCCGGCCTCAGGACGTGTCAGCGACGACAGGGTTCCGGTGAACACGAACCGCTTGCCTTCGAGTGCGGTGCCCTCGATTGCTGGGGGTGTATCGACGGTTGGCGCGATGCCAAGGCGTGTGAGCTCGGACAGAAGCTCCAGATTAGCCCCGTTGCCGAAGAAGGCAAGGATGCTCTGCGCTGTGATCGGCCCAATCTCATCCACTGCAATCAAGGCATCCTCGTCTGCCTCCTTTAGGTGATCAAAGGACGGATGGCTGCGTGCAAGACTCTCTGCGCCGTGCGCTCCGATCCCTGGGATCCCGAGGCCGAAGATCCACCGCGCAAGTGATGCGGTCTTCGATTGCTCGAGCTGCTGTAGGAGATTGTCGGCTGACTTTGGTCCCATGCGTTCCAGGTTCTCAAGTGTGGCGCGATCCAAGCGGAACAGGTCCGCAGGCGACTGCACGAGGCCCTCTCGTACCAGCTGCTCTACGAGCTTCGAACCCATGCCCTCAATATCGAGCGCTCCTTTGGAAACGAAGTGATAGATCGACTGCTTGAGTCGTGCTGGGCAGGAGGCATTCACACACCGATGTGCGGCATCTCCTGTTTCTCGATGGACAGGAGAGTCACAGCTTGGACAGGTCTTCGGCATGCTGAACACGCGTTCATCCCCTGTACGAAGCTCGGGCAAGGAACGAACGACTTTGGGGATCACATCCCCGGCACGTTGGATCACCACGCGATCGCCAATGCGAAGGTCCTTCCTGCGAATCTCGTCCTCGTTGTGCAACGTCGCGCTTGAGATCTCCACCCCATGCAATCGGACGGGCTCCAAGACCGCCACAGGGGTCAATGCGCCGGTTCGCCCGATCGAGACGGTGATGTCGAGCAACTGTGTCATCGCGTTTGCCGCAGGGAACTTCCCAGCTATTGCCCATCGCGGGCTACGGCTCACCGCGCCGAGTTGTTCCCTGAGGTCAAAGGCATCTACCTTGACGACAATACCATCAACCTCATACGGGAGGTCCTCCCGCGTAGCGATCATCTCACGATAGAATTCCAGCACTGGTTCAATGCCTTGACACACGCGAAAGAGAGGGTTCGCTCGCACCCCGAACTCGGGCAGGAGTTCCAGCAGGTCCTGCTGCCGCTCCACAGCAATCCCTTCCACACGTCCCACGTCATAGCAGAAGATGCTCAGCGGGCGTAGTGCTGTCACGGCAGGGTCGATCTGTCGGAGCGAGCCTGCAGCCAGATTTCTGGGATTGGCAAACGGATCCAGTCCAGCTTCATTTCGATCGTTGTTCA
>Ga0180436_10002336_pt1 | contig 18105 bp, 20 predicted proteins | sample SS_ome_2_FD_132434 | JGI IMG/M metagenome (GOLD analysis project Ga0180436, IMG submission 132434) | Hypersaline lake sediment archaeal communities from the Salton Sea, California, USA - SS_3_S_2 metaG | ecosystem: Environmental > Aquatic > Non-marine Saline and Alkaline > Hypersaline >...
CTGATGAAGTTTGACATTGGCGGTGACGACGTTGCCGGTTTCAAAATATTTTTCACCACCATTGAGGTCGGTGACGGTGCCTCCGGCTTCTTTCACCAAAAGCACACCTGCTGCAAAGTCCCATTGGGAAAGTCCCAGTTCCCAGAAGCCATCCATGCGACCACAGGCGACCCATGCAAAATCCAGTGCAGCAGAACCGGGGCGTCGAATGCCGGCGGTGTCTTTAACCATATCCTTTAGCATGCCAAGGTAGTGATCAATGAATCGCTGGTCACGAAATGGAATGCCGGTGCCTATCAGTGCACCTTCCAGTGACTTGTGACTTTTGATTCTGATGCGTCGATCATTAAGGAAAGCACCATTACCTTTATCAGCAGTAAATAATTCGTTTTTCAGGGGATCGTAAACCACGGCACTTTCCAGAATACCGCGATGCTTCAGCGCGATGGATATGGAAAATTGTGGCAATCCATGCAGGTAGTTGGTGGTGCCGTCGAGTGGGTCGATGACCCACTGGAAATCATTGCCATCGTGACTGCCGGTTTCCTCCGCAAGGATGGAGTGATCAGGGTAGGACTGGCGAATCGTACTGATGATTGCTTCTTCGGCGGCCTTGTCGACTTCACTGACAAAATCATTACGGCTTTTCTGCGCGACTTTAAGTGAATCAACCTGATCGAAATAGCGCATCAGGACACTACCGGCCTGGCGGGCGGCGCGAACGGCAATGTTTGTCGTGGGTTTCATGGCGCGCAACCATACAGGAATTTTGATTGTTTCACCATAGAGATAGTTAAACCGCCAACAGGCATTTGTAAAACGCCGTGAACTCATCCATGAGGGCTCTTTGCGACCGTCCTGGTCGCAAACGTTTTCAAATGCCTGAATTGGCTGGTTTCCAGAAAAATAAAGAGCAATATTTTTCTATATCTTATCAGGCAGGTATGATTCCCAGTTTCAGAAGACTTTTGCAGCCAGGGATGGCTGCAATGAGCTTACAGGGACGTATTTACAGCGTTCTTCTGAAAGACGGGATTTATACCTGCAAAAGTGAAATTTGTTAAAAAATGTGTATTACAAATAAAAACATCCGTATCGTCATGGTTCACACCACGCATCCCGGTAATATCGGTGCGGTGGCCCGTGTCATGAAAAATATGTGCCTGTCCGAGTTGTACCTGGTCAAACCGAGAGTTTTCCCGAGTGAAGAGGCAATAGCCCGATCATCTGGAGCCGTAGAAGTGCTTGAAAATGCCGTGGTCTGTGAAACCCTGCAGGAGGCTATAGCCGATTGTTCGCTGGTGGTGGGAACAAGCGCACGTGAAAGGGAGGTCAACTGGCCGGTTTATGATCCTCGTGAGTGCGCGGGATTAATGGTTGAGGCTTCCAGAGAAAGTTCTGTAGCCCTTTTGCTGGGCAGAGAGAGTTCCGGTCTGACCAACGAGGAACTCGATTTGTGTCAGTACCTGGTGCATATACCTTCAAATCCTGAGTACAGTTCATTGAATGTTGCCATGGCGTCACAGGTTTTGGCGTATGAAATTCTCATGGCATCCCGGCCAGGTAATGAAAAACAGCCAGGCGACGAAAAACAGCCAATGGCTGAATTGCCGCATCTTTCTTCCCAGCAAATGAGTAATTTTCATGAGCATCTTCAACAGACTTTGCTGGATATTGGATTCAGCGATGAACGTCGCTCCGAAAAGCTGATGTTACGTCTTAAACGCTTCTTCTTCAGAGCCAATCCTGATGCCGAGGAAATGAATATTCTCAGGGGCATACTCAGTGCAGCGCAGGGACGAAAATCCATGCGTGGTGAAAAATAATACTCAACATGCAAAAAAAGACCTAGTAAACCCTGTGGGAATTGGTAAAATACGCGACCTTTTCCATTTCAGAAAGATAGCAGGGCAGGTATTTCATCGTGTTTGCACGCATAAAAGAAGATGTTCAGAGTGTCTTTGACCGCGATCCTGCTGCGCGTAATTCCTTTGAAATTTTAACGGCTTACCCCGGTATTCAGGCGGTGTTGATGCATCGGCTATCACACTGGTTGTGGAATCTAGGGCTGAAGTGGCTGGCGAGAATGCTTTCTAATTTATCTCGCTGGGTAACCGGCATCGAAATTCACCCCGGGGCGCAAATCGGCCGGCGTTTTTTCATTGATCACGGCATGGGAGTAGTGATCGGAGAAACCGCGATTATCAATGACGACTGCACCCTGTATCACGGTGTCACACTGGGAGGTACCAGCTGGAAAAAGGGCAAACGCCATCCCACGCTGGGCAATAATGTGGTTGTCGGGGCAGGTGCCAAGGTGCTGGGCCCCATTGAAATCGGTGATGGTGCCAGAATAGGTTCTAACGCCGTGGTCCTTAAGCCGGTACCGGCAAATGCTACCGTGGTCGGTGTTCCCGGTAGGCTGGTTGAGCAGCAGGAGGCCCAGGCCGATCACGAACATCGCGAAAAAATGGCTAAAAAAATGGGTTTCGATGCATATGGCGCGACGTCAGATGCGCCTGACCCGGTTGCACATGCGATCAATTGCATGCTTGATCATATGCACGTAGTCGACAAAAAAATGATGATGATGTGCGAAAAAATGAAGGAACTGGGAATCGAAGATGACATGGAAATACCGGAAATGGATACCTGCGAAATCATGTCGACCGCTGAGGAAATGCTTAAGTTGAAGGATAAGGAATAAAACCCTTGTTTTTTCAAGGATTGTCCAGAGCACATAATGCACTAATATTCTGATATAAATACTTGACTAATTTAGTCAGGATTGTGTATTCTGCGCCGCACTTCTCGAAGACAGTGCCTGAACAGGAGCGTAAAAAGTGAAACTGACAACTAAAGGACGCTATGCCGTAACAGCTATGCTGGACCTGGCATTAAACAACGACAAGGGCCCCGTTACCCTTGCCGACATTGCTGATAGACAAGGTATTTCCTTATCCTACCTGGAGCAATTATTTTCCCGATTGAGAAAAAAACAACTGGTCAGCAGTGTGCGTGGCCCTGGCGGTGGTTACAGTCTGGCCAGTGAGCCTTCAGAAGTACACATTGCCGAGGTGATAACTGCAGTAGATGAAAAAGTGGATGCGATGCGTTGCGGTGGTAAGAGCAACTGTCATAACAATGGCCGCTGCCTGACACATGACTTATGGCAAGATCTGAGTAACCGCATTTACGACTATCTCAGCGGGGTCACTTTACAGGACCTGGTGGAGCGCAAAGGTCTTCCAGAAACTGCTGCCAATTCTGACAATCCCAAAGTGGAACTGGGTAGTGTACACACACAGGTCAGTGATTCCCTGGCTGCACTTAATCAATAACTCAAACTGTTATCCGGAATAGATCAATCATGAAGTTACCTATTTACCTCGATTACTCTGCAACGACGCCTGTAGATCCACGGGTTGCAGAAAAAATGTGTGACTGCCTTACGCTGGAAGGTACTTTTGGCAATCCGGCATCCCGTTCGCATGATTTCGGCTGGAAGGCTGAAAAACTGGTTGACCAGGCGCGTGGTGATATTGCCGATCTCATTAACGCAAATCCCAAGGAAATTGTATTTACCTCTGGTGCTACTGAGTCAAACAACCTGGCGATTAAAGGGGCGGCTCATTTCTACCATAAGAAAGGCAAACATATCATTACCTTAAAAACCGAACACAAGGCTGTTTTAGATACCTGTCGTCAACTTGAGCGTGAAGGATATGAGGTCACCTATATGGATCCCGAGCCCAACGGTTTGCTGGATCTTGAAAAGTTTAAAGCAGCTATTCGTGAAGACACCATTATTGCTTCTGTGATGCACGTCAACAACGAAATCGGTGTGATACAGGATATCTCGGCCATCGGTGAAATTTGCCGTGACAACAAGGTTGTGTTTCATGTCGATGGGGCACAAAGTGCCGGTAAGGTACCTATTGACCTGGAAGCCATGAAAGTGGATCTGATGAGTTTTTCTGCCCACAAGATCTACGGACCCAAAGGTATTGGTGCTCTATTTGTACGACGCAAGCCGCGCATCCGTCTGGAAGCACAGATGCACGGTGGTGGCCATGAACGTGGTATGCGTTCAGGCACCTTGCCTACACATCAGATAGTAGGAATGGGTGAAGCATTCCGCATTGCCAAGGAAGAAATGCAAGCCGACAACGACAAGCTGCTGCGTCTGCGCAACAAGTTGTGGGACGGCCTGAAAGATATGGAAGAGGTATACCTCAATGGCGATCTTGAACAGCGTATTGCCGGTAACCTGAATATCAGCTTCAACTTTGTCGAGGGTGAAAGCCTCATCATGGCGCTTGCGGATATGGCGGTTTCTTCTGGCAGTGCCTGTACTTCCGCAAGCCTGGAGCCCAGTTATGTTTTACGAGCACTGGGTCGCGAAGACGAACTTGCACACAGTTCAATCCGTTTCACTTTCGGACGTTTTTCAACCGAAGAAGAAGTGGACTACGTATTATCCAAGGTCAAAGAGCAGGTCGAAAGGCTGCGCGATCTTTCACCTCTTTGGGACATGTATAAAGACGGTATCGATCTGAAATCGATCGAATGGGCCGCTCATTAATTTTACGAGGAAATCATCATGGCATATAGCGAAAAAGTTATCGATCATTACGAAAACCCACGCAATGTTGGCAAGCTTGATGAAAGCGACAGCCACGTTGGAACTGGCATGGTGGGCGCACCAGCATGTGGTGACGTTATGCGTTTACAGATCGAAGTCGGTGATGACGGTGTCATCAGCCAGGCAAAGTTCAAAACTTACGGTTGTGGTTCGGCGATTGCGTCCAGCTCCCTGTTGACTGAATGGGTTAAAGGCAAGACACTTGATGAAGCACTGGAAATCAAAAATTCCGAAATCGCTGAAGAACTGGCTTTACCTCCGGTCAAGGTGCATTGCTCTGTGTTGGCTGAAGACGCTATCAAGGCTGCAGTTAAAGATTACCAGAGCAAAAACGAAGATTAATCAGGCATTGCCATGGCAATTACATTAAGTGAATCTGCGGCCAACCGGGTCTCATCATTTCTGGAAAGTCGAGGCAAAGGTGAAGGTGTGCGTCTAGGTGTCAAAACATCCGGATGTTCAGGCCTTGCCTATGTGCTTGAGTTTGTCGATGAGATTGAAGAAGATGATGTGGTGTTCGAGGATCGTGGTGTAAAGGTCATCATTGATCAGAAGAGTCTTGTTTATCTCGATGGTACCGAGCTGGATTATGGCAAGGAAGGTTTGAACGAAGGCTTCATCTTCAACAACCCGAATGTTGCAAACGAATGTGGTTGTGGAGAGAGTTTTACTGTCTAATCAAACAATCATCAGGAGCCGTATAGCCTTTCCAGAAGACGCCGTAAATATATCCCTATAGGCTTGACTGCAGCTTCCCTGCTGCAGACACTTCTGGAAAGGTATTCCGGCTCCTTTTCGTTCAGGAAATATTGTTTTTTAAATCCATGCTCGATTTTTCCCAAAACTATTTCGAACTTTTTGGTCTGCCTGCTGATTTTCGCGTAGACCTCGATGAAGTCTCGTTACGCTACCGTGATCTTCAGAAAGTTGTGCATCCCGACAAGTTTGCCAGTGCCGGTGAACAGCAGCAGCGTATTGCCATGCAGAGTGCGACGTTGGTTAATGAAGCCTATGCTGTACTGAAAGATCCATTAAAGCGAGCTCAGTATCTTCTGTCGTTGAAAGGGCGTGATGCAGATGGTGAAAATCTGACGACCACTGATGGTGCGTTTCTGATGCAGCAGATGGAACTGAGAGAAGCGCTGGGTGAAACCCGTGAAGCCGATGATCCACTTGAGGTGATCGATAAGCTGCTGGGTACAATCAAGACCGCGATCAATGAACAAATAGCAAAGCTGACGATTCTGCTGGAAACTTCTTCACCCGAAGATCTCGATGAAGCGATGGAAAGCGTTTATAAAATGCAGTTTCTAAACAAACTTTACAGTGAAGCCGAGGCTTTGGAAGCAGAGCTCGAAGACATGATCTAATCAGCAAAGGTATCAGGAATTACTCTCAGGAATTATTCATGGCATTGCTTCAAATAGCAGAACCCGGACAGTCGGCAGCACCTCACGAACATAAGCTCGCAGCAGGTATAGACCTTGGCACGACCAATTCGTTGATTGCCAGTGTTAGAAGTGGTGAACCATCGACGCTGCCAGATGAAAATGACGAGCATATTTTGCCTTCAGTCGTTCGCTATCTTGAGGATGGCGTGGAAGTCGGCGCTGCTGCACGCGACGCAGCACAGTCCGATCCATTAAACACCATTGTTTCAGTCAAGCGCCTTATTGGTCGTGATGTTTCGGAACTGAAAACTCTGGGTTCACAATTACCTTACGATTTTTTGGATCTAGATAAATCCGTGCCACGTATCAGAACAGTCGCGGGTAATGTCACTGCCATAGAAGTTTCCGCGGAAATTCTCAAGGTGTTGGGGAAAAGAGCAGAAGAAACACTAGGTGGTGAACTGGATGGCGTCGTTATTACCGTGCCAGCCTATTTTGATGATGCACAACGACAGGCTACCAAAGATGCGGCAAAACTGGCAGGCCTGAATGTTTTTCGTTTATTAAACGAACCGACAGCAGCAGCTGTTTCCTATGGTCTCGACCAGAGTGCTGATGGTATTCACGCGGTCTATGATCTCGGTGGTGGCACCTTTGACATTTCCATTCTCAAGCTCAACAAGGGCGTGTTTGAAGTGCTATCCACCGGTGGTGATTCGGCATTGGGTGGTGATGACTTTGACCGTGTGGTAGCTGAATGGATAATGGCTCAGGCGAACATCAGTGATGATGCCGATCACGGTACTTTGCGACGCTTGATGGATCTTGGCCGCTCACTCAAGGAACAACTGACTGAATCAGATTCAGCTGAGATTTCAATAACGACTAAAGACAGGGTATGGACAGGTACGATTACTCGGCAGGAGTTTAATGATCTGATCGATCCCCTGGTTAAAAAGACCTTGCAGGCCTGTCGTCGTGCTGTACGTGATGCCGGTATCAGCAAGGAAGAGATCAAGGATGTTGTCATGGTCGGTGGATCTACCCGTGTACCACGTGTCAGGGAACTGGTTGGTGAGCTTTTTAACACTGAGCCTCTGATTAATATCGATCCTGACAAAGTGGTGGCTATTGGGGCTGCCATTCAGGCCAATGTGCTGGCGGGGAATCAGAGCGAAGATGATATGCTGTTGCTTGATGTCAATCCGTTGTCACTGGGTGTTGAGACCATGGGTGGCCTGGTGGAAAAAATTATTCCTCGTAACACGACGATTCCTGTTGCCCGGGCACAGGAATTTACCACGTTTAAAGATGGGCAATCCGCGATGGCGGTACATGTGTTACAGGGGGAGCGAGAACTGGTCGATGATTGCCGTTCACTGGCGCGTTTTGAGCTTCATGGTATACCTCCCATGGTGGCAGGCGCGGCGCGTATTCGCGTGACATTTTCCATTGATGCTGATGGCTTGCTGAATGTATCAGCTGAAGAAATGACTTCAGGTGTCAAAGCCCAGATCAATGTGCGTCCGTCGCATGGTCTGGCTGATGATGAAGTGACAGAGATGCTCAAGTCTTCCATCGAGCATGCACAGCAGGATGTCCAGCTGCGTCAGCTGCGTGAAGAGCAGGTTGAAGCCCAACGTGTCATCGAAGCCCTAAAGGCAGCAATGTCTGCGGATGCTGACAAACTGTTGAATGAGGCAGAACAGCAATTGCTGCTGGGTGAGTTACAAAAGCTGATTGATATCTCGCAAAGTAGCGATATCAAACAGATCAAGGGCGCCATCAAGGCACTGGAAAAAGCCAGTGAGTTTTATGTTGAGCGCCGCATGAACAATAGTATCCAACAGGCCATGGCTGGTCATAATGTTGATGAATTTAAATAGCAGGTAGTACTATGCCAAAAATCATCTTTTTACCTCATGAAGAAATTTGTCCTGAAGGAGCTGTCATTGAAGCAGAAAAGGGAACCACTATCTGTGATGCGGCACTTGAAAATGATATTGATATTGAGCATGCCTGTGAAAAATCCTGCGCCTGCACCACATGTCATGTTGTCATTCGTGAAGGTTTCGATTCGCTCAATGAATCAACTGAAGAAGAAGACGACTTGCTGGACAAGGCTTGGGGACTTGAGCCAGAGTCTCGCCTGAGTTGTCAGGCAGAAGTCGGTGACGAAGATCTGGTCGTGGAAATACCCAAATACAATATCAACATGGTCTCTGAACATCATTAATCACGAGGTATCATCATGTCACTTAAATGGATAGACGTACTCGATATCGCCATCGAACTGGATGAAGCTTATCCCGATGTTGATCCCTTAACCGTCAATTTCGTTGACCTGCGCAATTGGGTGATGGCGTTACCTGATTTTGATGATGACCCGGATCACTCTGGTGAGAGGATACTCGAGGCTATTCAGCAGGCGTGGATAGAAGAAAAAGAATAAGCCTCAGTTATTAGCATTTGATGGTCACTTTCTGATAGAGACCGCCAAAATAAACCTGCTTATTAATCTCTGTTATTTGATCCGTTGGTAACATTTCACTAATTTCTTTAGATATGAAACCTTTGGCGAAAGGTTCTAGCCATTGAAATACGCCTTTCATCACATAACGAAGCGGATTCCAGCGGGCAGCATGATGATAATCAACGATAACGATCTTGCCACCCTTGCGAGTAAGTCTCATGGCTTCAGCCAGAGTAGACAGTCGCACATTCTCCGGTTGTTCATGCAGTAAAAAAAACAGCACAGTGATATCGTAACTATTGTCAGGAAGATTGAGAGATGATGTATCCTGCCTGATAAGGTTGATATTATGTCGTTGGCCCAATTTGGATAAGGCATTGTCAAGTTGGGCCTGGGAAATATCAACCAGATCCAGCTGACCTTTTAAAGATAGCTTAGATACAAGCCTCTCGGTTAAATCACCATAGACGCAGGCTAGCTGAAGAATATTTCCCTGGAAGTGGTGACTGACTTCAGACAAGGCTTCTTCCCGTAAACGCCGATAGTTTCCCCATAGAATACTGTTTACCAGCCACTGACGCTCAAAAATGTGAATTGCTCTGGGGTGTAAGTAGGCCCACCAGTAGGTCTCTTCCAGGTATGCAGGTATCGTGTTATTTGCATTTGATTGATCGTCGTCAATAAGTTTTTTTAAAGATGTCTTGTCCATGACCGGTTCATGTATGAGTATAGTTATGAACACTAGAATACTTGAAATAGCACGATTGTAAAAAATAATTAATTTACGCTTGTCTCAATACTTTTCACGAGATAGGATGGTAAAAACCATAATAAAAATAGTGAATTAGATCATAATATTCTTATTTACTTGCGAATAAGTGATCTCTTTAAAAATAAAAAAAACAGAAGACATTTCATAAAAGGAGGGTGTCTCTATGTTAAAACGCGTACGACAAATAATCTTCACGGGTATTACTGCCGGCATGATGCTGGCGGGTAGTCAAGCCTTTGCAGCCGACAAACCACTTCATCATGAGTCATCAGAAACCTGTAAGCTTTGTCATCAAGAAATTTACAAGCAGTGGAAAGGTTCAATGCATGCGCAGAGTACGGCATTGAAAGATCCCATTCATGCAACTTTCTACAAAAAAGTGGTTGGTGACCCTACCAAGGAAGGCGTTAAGCATAAGGCGTCTGGAAAATATCCAGTTTGTCTGCAATGTCATGCACCTAACGCGGCACGTGATAAAACCACCAAGCTGGATGCCAAGCCTGCGTATAGCGAAGGTGTAAACTGTGTAGCCTGCCATATGCTGAAAAGTTATAAAGGCATTGAAAAGCCCGATGGTAAATTGCGCCTTGGAATGATGTCCTATGAGGCATCTTCTGATGCATTACAGGGCCCAGGCCGTCACTCCAACAATGCACTTGAAGCCTTGAAGGACAGTGGTGCCAGCGATGATCCATTTGGTGCCGGTAGCCTGGAAAGTGAAAAGAAACCCAACCCACATCTGGGTAAATCAGTGGAACTGGATGGCAAAACGGTTCGTTCTTTGCCAATGGAATCCAATGCCTTGCAATTGAAAACCTCAGATGCCTGCATGGGATGTCACGACAAACGTAACAACCCTCACGGCGTACCTTTGTGTGCTACCGGTAACGAAATCAAGGCAAGTAAAGCCAATGTCAGTTGCCTGTCGTGTCATATGCCGATAAATGACGGTTTGGCAGATCACTCCATGGGTGGTGGCCACAGTCTTCCCATGCTGCAACGCTCAGTAACATTTGATGTGCGTGCATCTAAGAAAGGTGATGCGCTGGATACCCAGGTCACCATGATCAACCAGCAGCCACATAGTTTACCTACTGGTGCGCCTTTCCGTAACATCTACATGAAACTGGCTGCCTACGACAGCAAAGGCAATAAAGTCTGGGAAAATGCAAAGGGCCATCCTGCCAAGGAAGATCCTCAGGCGTTCCTGGTTTACCTGCTGGCTGATGATGAAGGCAAGCCTGCTTCACCACCAGTTGCTACTCAGCCAGGTAAAAACACCCAGTTGCAACCGCATGAAAAGCGTGTCCTGAAATACAGCATTCCTGCCAAGGATGTTGCACTGGTTCGCGGCGAGTTGTATTACAACCTGTTGTGGCCTGGTTTGGTGAAGAAATTCAAACATCTTCCAAAAGACCTTACTGCACCAACTCTGATTGCATCATCTGAGTACAAAGTGAAGTAATAACCACCCAACGCTGACTGGCTCATCTGAGCCGGTCAGTTTTCTCTAAAGAGGCTGGTATGAAATTTTCAATCCATCGACTCAGGCAAGTCTGGATATCATTAATTGTTAGTCTTGCCATCATTATCCCTTCATTTTCGCTGGCAGCAGTGGAAAAAGACCTGAAATCTTCCACTGCTGATCACAGTAAATTCGAAGAACTGCAAGGTGAATTTAAAACCGGACCGGATGTCACTGAGGCTTGCCTGAAATGTCATACCGAGGCGTCCAAACAGTTGCACCTGACCAAGCACTGGAACTGGAAATTCACCAATCCTGAAACTGGTCAAACAGTAGGTAAGACAGAGGTAATCAACAACTTTTGTCTGGCTGTAGAACAAAATTACCCGCGTTGCACCAGTTGTCATATTGGTTATGGCTGGAAAGATGCCAGCTTTGATTTTACTTCGGAAAAAAATGTAGATTGTCTTGTCTGTCATGACACTACCGGAACTTATAAAAAGTACCCGGCAGGTGCAGGTCATCCCGCCTACAAGGACAAGCCCTTTCCTCCAAAAGGAGGTAAAAAGATTTTCAAGGCCGTTGACCTTCAAAAGGTGGCTCAGAATGTCGGTAAAACCAGTCGTGCGACCTGCGGTGCCTGTCACTTTTATGGCGGCGGCGGTGATGGCGTGAAACATGGTGACCTTGACTCATCGATGACCAACCCGAATCGTAACCTTGATGTTCATATGGGCACGGATGGGCTTAATTTTGGATGTGCTGACTGTCATACCACTGATGGTCATGAAACCCAGGGTAGCCGTTATAATCCGGTGGCAAAGGATAAGCACGGTGTTGATGTTATCGGTCGTGATGACAAAAGCCGGGCCACCTGTGAATCCTGTCATGGTCTGGAGCCACATCCAGAAACTGTTAATAACAAGCTGAATGAGCATGTAGACCGTGTGGCCTGCCAGACTTGCCATATTCCCACCTATGCACGTGGTGGCAAACCCACCAAGATCTGGTGGGACTGGTCAACTGCAGGTCGCAAAACAGCGGATGGTAAACCTATCAAGGAAAAGAATGAGAAAGGCCATGTCACCTACGTTACCAAGAAAGGCCATTTTGAATGGGGAGAAAACCTCGAACCTGAATACAGGTGGCTGTCTGGCAATATCAAGTTTCGCAGCGTCGGTGAAAAAATCGATCCAACCAAGGTTGTGCCTTTGAATGTTTTTGAAGGTAGCTATGATGACAATGATGCGCGTATCTGGCCGTTCAAGGTAATGCGTGGTAAACAGGCTTATGACAAGGTCAACAACACCATGGCAATCGCGCATCTATTTGGAAAGGATAAGGATGCCTACTGGAAAAGTTACAGCTGGAGTAAGTCCCTGGCCAGTGCCATGAAAGCCGCAGGGGAAGAATTCAGTGGCGAATATGATTTCATGGAAACCGAAATGTACTGGCCTCTGGCTCATATGGTTGCGCCTAAAGAAGAGTCGCTACAGTGTGAAGAGTGTCACAGCAAAGACGGCAGACTGGCAAATCTGACGGACTTTTATCTGCCAGGTCGTGATAGCAATGGCATGCTGGATATGATTGGCTGGGTAGCTGTTGCGGGTACCCTCGGTGGTGTGTCACTGCATGGATTCTTACGCATTATCGCCGGAAGAAGGAGAAAGAACTCATGAGCAAGATAAAGTATTACACAGGCTTTGAACGTCTCTGGCACTGGTCGCAGGCCTTGCTGATTATCAGTTTGCTGGTTACAGGTTTTGAGATACACGGTACCATCGAACTGTTTGGTTTTACCAAGGCCGTTGATTATCACATTATTCTGGCCTGGTCGCTTATCGTGCTCTGGGTGTTCGCCATCTTCTGGCATTTGACCACCGGGGAATGGCGTCAATACATTCCTGCCAGCTCAAGCAAAATCATGGCAATGATGAAGTACTACGCTATTGATATTTTCATGGGTGGAGGTCATCCATTCCACGGAACCCGCAAGCAAAAGCTTAATCCATTGCAACGTATGGCTTACCTGAGTATGCATCTTCTGATTGCCCCGGTTTTATGGATCAGCGGATGGCTGTATTTATTCTATTCTGACTGGGCTGTTGTCGGACTTGAAGACATGGGTCTGGCTGGCGTGGCACTGACTCATACGGCTGCTGCATTTGCTGTGCTGGTGTTTTTGATAGCGCATTTGTATCTTGCATTAACCATGTCCAAAGGATTTGCTGATTTCAAAGCGATGGTGACAGGCTACAAGGAAGAAGAAAACGACTGATGAAAACATATGCAGGCCTTGTTTTATTATTTTTCATATTTGTGCAACCACTTTTTGCTGCCAAGGTAAAGGTTGACTCTTCCGAGTTTGGGGTTGAAGGTGGCAATGCGTGTGTCGATTGTCATTTTAAAACTTCTGCTGGCCTGGCTGAACAATGGAAAAAGAGTAAGCATGGCCAACTCGGTATGAATTGCCTGGACTGTCACCAGGCGAAAACCGAAGATAGTGATGCCATAGAACATGAAGGCTTTACTATCGCGACTATAGTCTCTCCCAAAGACTGTGGCCGTTGTCATGTCACTGAATACCAGCAAAACAGCAGCTCTGTACATGCTAATGCGGTGAGCCTGATCTCAAAGCGATTGCCAGCCATGGCCCAAAACCTCGGTGGTAAAGCCATTGTTGCTGCTGGATGTGACCAGTGTCATGGTTCGGTAGTCAAGGTAAAAGGTGATGGTACCCTGGATACGACAACCTGGCCAAACTCCGGCATAGGGAGGGTTAATCCTGATGGCTCCAAAGGATCGTGCAGTTCCTGTCATGGCCGCCATGAATTTTCCAAGGCCCAGGCACGAGACCCATCTTCCTGTATGCGTTGTCATTCAGGACCTGATTCACCTGACCGGGCGATCTTTGAAGCTTCCAAACATGGTATGGCTTTTGCCGCCAACAAAGACAACATGAACCTGGATGCTGATTCATGGGTGGCAGGCAAGGACTACACCAGTGGACCAACCTGCGTGACCTGTCACATGGGAGCTGCTGGTAAATTGCCGCCTAATCATGATGTGGGTTTACGAAATGCATGGAACCTGAATACGGTGGTTTCTGAAAGACAGCAGCTGGTGATTTTTGAAGACGGCGACAAGATGGATTTGCCTGAATCACAAGAGGCACCAGATCCCGGTACCGAGACAACCAAGATCGATGGTTCACTGGGTACGGTTAAAATGGTTGTCCCTTCTGAACGGCGCCGCAAGGCAATGAGTGTAGTCTGCCTGGAATGTCATGGTAAAAACTTTGTCAGCAGCTTCATGGAGCAGTTTGACTCTGTGGTTAAGCTTTACAATGCCAAGTTTGGTAAGCCAGCCCAGGCCATCATGGAAGCGTTATATGATAAGGGCTTGCTAACACCGACACCTTTCGATGAAGCGATTGAATTTACCTATTGGGAATTATGGCATGATGAAGGCACGCGTGCCCGCCATGGTGCAGCCATGGCCAGCCCAAATCATACATGGTGGGAAGGGATGTACCTGGTAGCTCGTAATTTCTATTCAAAGTTTCTCCCCCAGGTAAAAGAGATTGCCGGTAAAGAGGCTGAAGCCTTGATCCAGAAACACGTTAAGTCTGATACGGAAAATCATGGCTGGCTGGATCAACCAAACAAACTCAGTCCCATACTCGGCTACGGTAATAGCAAACCGGGCGGTGAATAAATGCGTTGGCCTGCTTTTCTTAATCTGAAAACGATCGGTTTGCTGCTGTCCGGAGGTATTGCCGGCGCGGTCTTTATTCTGGTGTTAATCGAATTCGATCATGTCACCAGTACAGAAGAATTCTGCACCAGTTGTCACTCCATGACGATTGTCGCAGAGCCCTACCGCCAATCCAGTCATTACAACCCGACTTCCGGTGTGCGTGCTTCCTGCGGAGACTGTCACGTATCCAGGGGAGTGATTTCAGCAACCTGGGATCATGTTCTGGGTACCAAAGACCTGTTCGCCCAGCTTTTCGGGGCTGATTATGATAATCCGGTGGTCAACCTGGTGCATCTGCCTGACGCTGCATTCCATGCGCGTGACTGGTTTAAAAAGAATCAGTCAGATACCTGTCAGCGTTGTCATGTGCTTGAGGCAATAAAAGGAACGCGTGCTGATACTATGAAAGTGCATCAGGAAGAAGCAGAAGGTAAGAGCTGCATCGATTGTCATATCAACCTGGTGCATCGCAAGGTGCCCGGCAAACAGGTGTTTAAGCGCGATGCATGGAACCGTATGGTTGAAGAAGAATTCGGCCTCGAAGAGGGTATGGCAGAAAAAATCCGCCTGGGCCAGGCTGAACCTCCGAAACTCTAAACGGTTATTGTTGCTGGAACACTCTGTCTTCCGACCAGAGATCTTCTTCGTATTGCTGATTCCAGCGAACAACTTCAGGCCAGGTGTTGATCATGGTTTCGTTGCCGGTCAGGTAATTCTTTCCATACCAGTAACGCCAGAAAATAGCTCTGGAATCCTGAAAGATATCCATTACTTCATCGATCATCGGCGTCCAGTCTTTATCAATCCTCTTAACCTGTTTTCCATCCTTGAAAAAATCAATGCGGTAGTCAGCAAAGGTCTCTTTATCGACATAACTGATGCGGTGATCGTACCACCAGTTACTGTATTTCGTGGTGCTCTTGAGTTTATAAATATTTTTTCCACGATGGTCGCATTGTCTTCTGGGGATATTTTTAATCAGCCTGTTGTTTTTTTGTTCTTCGGCATTTAACGCCATCGAACCGAGACAGTCGGTAAAAGTTTCTTCACCCAGTAACTCATGCGTTTCATGTCTGGGTTTGCGAAGATAGATATCACCATAGGTAAACTCGCTGTCGCGCCAGGCTTCATCATGTTCAGGTTCATTGACTTTACGCACCTTGCGTAAGCTGGGTAACCAAATCTGGTAGGTTTGTTCTTTGCTATCATCGCTGTAGTCAGTCAGCAGCAGACGAACGCCCTCCAGCTTGCCGCTATGGAAAAGTCCCAGGTCACGAGATTTAACCGGGCCATCTTCATAGGCATTGTTGAGGTATCGTCTGAAAGCGACCACCCTGGGCCTTTTATCTTTCTTCCTTAAAATCAATGTTGTCACATGTCCCTTGCCATCACGTACAAAAGCGATATTTTTTACCGAATAGAAATGATTGACGAAGTAGACCTGGTCTGCGATTTCATTTGCGGAAGTTTTTCCTTGTGGATAGGCAAGGTCCTTGGGCGGGGCTGCCAATGAAAACTGGGAATATGAAACTGAGAATAACGTTGCCAAGATTAAATTTTTTAATGGAAATGTCATGGTCTATATCGTCCCGATATGCTTGATCCTGAAAGAACTGATTAACACCTTAATTCTAGTACAAAATACAGGATAATTCGCAGACAGTCATTCATATCAACGGTTTCATCAAAATGGTTCAGCTAGCGTTCAGTTAGCTCCAACTAACATTACCAATGAAAGGGAAAACACTTTTCATAATTGTTGGAGAAACACGATGAAACACAAAAAAATTTTAACATTCGCTCTTTCAGCAGCTCTCATCAGTGGCTGTGCAACTGCCGGACGCTATGATTACGATGATTATGACCAGAATTATCGTGATGGCGACAGTATTTCATTTATCGACAAGGCCAAGGTCATCAGTGCCAGTCCGATCTATGAAACTGTTCGTGTTAACGACCCTGAAACCCGTTGCTGGAATGAACAGGTTTATCATCGCGGATATAAATCTCAAACTGAGTCTTATACCCCTACCATAGCCGGTGCGATTGTTGGTGGTGCCGTCGGCAACCAGTTTGGTAAAGGTGATGGTAAAGATGTTATGACAGTTGCCGGCATGTTGCTGGGTGGCTCAATCGGCAATGATCTTGGCAAAAAGCCAGCGCGAGGAGAACGCTATGCAACCACTGAAAGGCGTTGCGAAACAGTAGATAATTACCGTGAGACTCGCGAGCTTGTTGGCTATAATGTTAACTACAAGTATCGTGGTGAAAGCTACTGGACAGAAACTGTTTCTGATCCAGGCAAGTACCTGAAACTCAGAGTTAATATTACGCCAATGGAATAATCATGAAGAGCAGTCATTTCATCAAAGCAGTGTTTCTGGCAGTGCTGATGTCTTCAATATCGATGACTCAGCCACTGCTGGCTGATGAGAGACGCAATGGTTACCGTCATGATGGGAGGCCGGACGTCTCTCTCGATTATGCGGTTAAAAAAGCAAGAAACCGTTATAACGGCCGAGTAATCTCTGCAGAAACAGTGGGTGCCGAAAATGACAGGATGCACAATATCCGCATTCTGACGGATGATGGCCGTGTCAGGCGACTGCGAGTTGATCCATCAACTGGTGAATACGTCAAGGGAAAACCTCGCAGAAGGTAATGTCCCATGCGCCTGCTGATAATAGAAGACGAGCAGAGTCTGCGTGAACAGTTAAAGCAACGCCTGGTTGCCAGAGGATACAGTGTCGATGCTGCAGCAGATGGCAGGGAAGGTCTGTTTCTGGGCAGCGAATATCCGATGGACCTGGCAATTATCGATATCGGCTTACCTGAAATGTCTGGTATTGAAGTCATCAGGGAACTTCGCAAGCAGCAAAAAAACTTTCCCATCCTGATTTTGACTGCACGTTCCAACTGGCAGGACAAGGTGGATGGGCTCGAAGCTGGAGCCGATGATACCTTGTAAAACCATTCCACGTAGAAGAACTTTTTGCCCGGGTTAACGCCCTGTTAAGAAGGTCTGCCGGCCATTCCACCTCCGTCTTGACTTATGCTCCCCTGTCACTGGATACAGTACGCCAGGAAGTTAAGGTCAATGATGAGTTGATCGATCTTACCAGTTACGAATACCGAGTACTCGAATACCTTATGCTGCATGCGGGCAAGGTCATATCCAAATTGGAATTAACTGAACATATTTATGATCAGGATTTTGACCGTGACAGCAACGTGCTGGAAGTCTTTGTAGGCAGGTTACGAAAAAAAATCGATCCGCAAAGTACATTAAAGCCGATCGAAACGGTACGTGGTCGCGGCTACCGGTTTTCATTGGCGGCTGCAACAGATGGGTAATACCAGGTCTCTGACTACCCGGCTAGTCGTTTCTGCCAGTGTTTTACTGGCGACCTTTCTCGGTATTGCCGGTTTCTCCCTGGATGCGCTCTATCAAAAACGCGCTTCAGAGTCATTGCAAAACGAATTACTCAGCCACGTATACACCTTGTTATCGGCCAGCAGGGATGATGAAAATGGACTTCCTGTTCTGGATAAAATGATGCCGGATCCGCGTTTTAACCAGATTGATTCAGGACTACTTGC
>Ga0180436_10002337_pt1 | contig 18105 bp, 15 predicted proteins | sample SS_ome_2_FD_132434 | JGI IMG/M metagenome (GOLD analysis project Ga0180436, IMG submission 132434) | Hypersaline lake sediment archaeal communities from the Salton Sea, California, USA - SS_3_S_2 metaG | ecosystem: Environmental > Aquatic > Non-marine Saline and Alkaline > Hypersaline >...
ACGCACTGCTTCCTGCCAACCTGCTGCTGCCCGGCTGCCGTCCGCGGAGATATGCACATACGGCGGAAAGAAGGGATAGATACTGCCATATCTGGACAGCCGCTGCGCAGATTCGGTCGTAATCGGAGCCGGTTCAAAGGGAAAATCGGGAAGATTTTCCTCTGCTTCCGCCGATGGTTCAGAACTGTCTGTTGCTGCAGGCAATTCTGCCTGCTGCATATCGGGGGTGGAGTCAGGATCATTTACCTTACTTTCATCCACGCCAATCGAAGAACAGGAAGACACCAGCAGCACAGGAATGATCAAAAATTGGAGAAATTTGCTTTTCTTGATGGCCATAAGCAGTAGAGCAGATTATAACGAATAAATGTTTCTCAAAAAATATGCGGAATATTAGCAATTTCAAAATACTGAATAATGTATACGCGCATGATGATAAGTGACACTACCTCGTAAAAAAGGGGAAAGGTACAATGAGGGAGAATTACTACTAAGTTTGTCCGAATATTTAAGTAAGGAGAGATTGGATGCCTCTAAAGGGAACCATTGTTGTTGATGAACATTTATGTAAGGCCTGCGAGCTGTGTATTGACGCCTGCCCGCAGAACGTGATCGCGCTGAATGATGACGTGATCAATTCACGCGGCTATCACCCGGCTTATCTCGTTGAAGAGGGCTGCACCGGCTGCAGCATTTGCGCGATCGTCTGCCCGGAAACCGCTATCACGGTCTACCGTGAAGAGCTGGTCAGGGAATAGGAGGCATGCATGAAACGCGAGTTATGGAAAGGAAATGAAGCGTTCGCTGAGGCAGCCGTCCGAGCGGGGCTTGAGGCCTATTTTGGCTACCCGATAACCCCCCAAACGGAAGCGCTTGAATATATGTCCCACCGCATGCCGGACCTGGGACGCGCGTTCCTGCAGGCCGAGAGTGAATTGGGCGCGATCAATATGGTCTACGGCGCGGCCAGCACGGGCAAACGTGTGATGACTTCAACGTCCAGCCCGGGCACCAGCCTGATGATGGAAGGCCTTTCTTATGTCGCGGCCACCGAAATCCCGATGGTACTGGTAGACGTTGTACGCGGCGGCCCCGGGCTGGGAAACATCCAACCCTCACAGAGCGATTACAACCAGATGGTGCACGGCGGACCGCACGGGGATTTCCGACAGATCGTTTTCGCGCCTTCAACCGTACAGGAAACCGTTGACATCGTGTACGAGATGTTTGATATCGCTGAAAAGTACAGGATGATCGGAATTGTTTTGATCGACGGATCAATCGGACAGATGATGGAGCCGGTTGTTCTTCCGCCAATGAAGGAAATCCGCAAGGAGATCCCCGAATGGGCGGTGCGCGGCGCGAGCGGCAAAGACCGGCGCATCCTGACATCCATCCACATGCACGCAGAAGATCTTGAACAGGCCAACCTGCGCATTCTCAAGCGCTGGCAGGAAGTGGAAAAGAATGAAGTGCGTGTGGAAGAACACTTCATGGATGATGCTGATATGGCTGTGATCGCTTTCGGAACTTCCGGGCGCATCGCCTATTCAGCCATTCGCTCTGCCAGGAAAAAAGGAATCAAAGTCGGTCTCGTCCGACCGATCAGCCTGAGCCCATTCCCGTCCAAATTCATCGGCGAGGTTGCAGACAAGGTCGATAAGATCCTCGTGGTTGAAATGAACGCCGGGATGATGCTAGAAGACATTCTGCCCATCGCCCGAGATAAAGCGCAGGTTGAGTTCTACGGGAGAATCGGCGGGATGATGCCCTTCCCGGATGAGATCCTCGCGGAAATTGAACGATTGAATGGCCAGACCCGCTCAGCAGACGCGCATCCGCGGGATGTTTGGCTTGCCAGAATGGAAACGATCGCCGGCTAAAGGAGAATTATGGTCACCCAGAATATGGAAAAAATGAAAGTAGTTTACGAACGGTCACAAGCGATGACCGACGCCAGCACATTTTACTGCCCGGGCTGTACCCACGGCGTGGCGTACCGCCTGATAGCAGAAGTGCTGGAAGAGATGGATATCGCGAAAAAGTCCATCGGCGTCGCCTCTGTGGGCTGCTCGGCGTTCACGTACAACTATATTGACGTAGATTTCGTTGGCGCCCCGCATGGCCGCGCGCCGGCGATGGCCACAGGATTGAAACGGGCAGTGCCCGAATCGGTCGTCTTCACCTACCAGGGTGACGGAGACATGATCTCAATCGGCGCCGGCGAGATTGTCGCCGCTGCAGGCCGCGGCGAAAACATTACGGTCATCTTCCTCAACAATGCTAACTACGGCATGACCGGCGGCCAGATGGCTCCCACCACCCTACCCGGCCAGAAAACAACCTCTTCCCCGTACGGGCGGGATGTGGAAAAAATGGGCTATCCGATCAAGGCCAGCGAGCTTCTCGCGACCCAGGAAGGCGCGAGCTACATCGTGCGCCGCAGCATGCATGATGCGAAAAACATCCGCAAAGCGAAAAAAGCGATCCGCATGGCTTTCGAAACGCAGGTGCGCGGATTGGGATTTTCAATGGTTGAACTGCTCTCCACCTGCCCGACCAACTGGCACATGAAACCGGTTGACGCGGCGGAATGGGTGGAAGAAAAGATGATCCCCTATTATCCGCTTGGGGATTACAAAGTACATCCGATCATCAACGAGCTGAAGGTTTAGGAGGGAAGTATGCAGAACGAAACCATCATCGCCGGATTCGGCGGCCAGGGAGTGCTTTTCACGGGAAAGGTGATGTCCTACGCTGCCATCGAAGATGACCTGGAAGTGACCTGGTTCCCGTCCTACGGACCGGAAATGCGCGGCGGTACTGCAAACTGCACCGTTGTCATTTCGGATGAACCGATCGGCTCACCGCAGGTGAAAAATCCGCGCGCAGCCATCGTGATGAACCTTCCTTCCCTCGATAAGTATGAGGATGCTGTGGAGCCCGGCGGGTATATCGCGGTCAATTCTTCGCTCGTCAACCGTGAAGTGAAACGAACGGATATCAACGTGATTGAGATTCCGGCCAACAAGATCGCGGAGGAGATCGGGAATGTGCGCTTTGCCAATATCGTCATGCTGGGCGGCCTGGCGAGCAAGGCGGATTTTCTGAACTTAAAGAGTCTTGAAAAAGGCCTCAAACACGGGTTGAGCGGGAAAAAAGCCGCCTTCCTGGAGGCCAATATGACTGCGCTGCACGAAGGAGCGGAATACGCACAGTAATTTACCGGTGTAATTTTTTAAGTTTTTACTACTTGAAAATTTTACGGTTTTTGTGGTAATATATTGCGAAAATTACACCGGACCCAAAAAGAATCGCTCCGCGAGGGGTGGTTTTTTTAACAATATTCCATTTTTCAGCCGTCGCACCAATTTCAATATTTTAGAGTAGGGATTATGAACAACACATTTTTAACACAGGAAGGGTTTGATAAGCTGCAGGAGGAACTGGACTATCTGAGAAAGGATAGGCGCCAGGAGGTTGCCGCGCGCCTCAGGGAAGCGTCAGATGGCGAAGACCTGATTGAAAACGCGGAATACGAAGCAGCCAAGAATGAACAGGCCTTCGTTGAAGGCCGGATTAAGGAACTGGAGATCCTGCTTGCAACCGCCAAGATCATTAAAAAGGAAAAGGGCGGTGTCATCCAGGTCGGGTCGAAAGTGACCATTCAAGAAGAAGGGTATGACGAACAGGAAACGTTTGTGATTGTGGGCGCCGCCGAGGCAAACCCCAGCGAAGGCAAGATTTCCAACGATTCCCCGCTTGGTAAAGCCCTGTTAAGCCACAAAAAGGATGAAACTGTCACGGTACAGGCGCCTGACGGTGAATTTGCCGTTAAAATACTAAAAGTTTCGTAGCACTGGTTTACCCATCACCCCGCCCGGGAAGATGGGCGGGGTTTTTTTTATTACGCAGCAAAAAGGGAGCATTATGGAATTCAATGAACTTGAAAAAATACGCGCTGAAAAAATGAAAGCGCTCAGGGAACGCGGCATCGAGCCGTACCCCACACGCAATGCGGTTTCGCATGAAATCGCTGATGTGGTCGCCCAATTCACGGAATTTGAATCCAGTAATCCCGACACGGAATTTGAACCCATTTTCACCATCGGCGGACGGATCCGCTCCAAGCGGACAATGGGGAAACTCGCATTTTGCCATATTGAGGACGGCTCCGCGAGTATGCAGATCATGCTGCGGGTGAACGAAATCGGAAAAGACCAGCTCGACCTCTTTAAAGAGTTCTTCGATCTCGGTGATTTCATCGAAACCTCTGGAACCGTCATTCGGTCCAGAACCGGCGAGGTGACTCTCGTTGTCAGTAGTTTCCAGATGCTGGCCAAAGCACTCAGTCCCCTGCCGGCTGCCAAGGATGAGGTCAAGGATGGGGAAGTCATCAGCCATTCCAAACTTTCTGATCCCGAAACGCGCTACCGTGAACGGTACGCGGACCTTGCGGTCAACAAGGAAGTGCGCGAAATATTCATCCAACGCTACAAGACGGTGCGCGCGCTACAAAAATTCCTAGACGGTAAGGGGTTCATTGAGGTGGAAACGCCCATCCTCCAGCCCATTTACGGCGGCGCCGCCGCTCAGCCGTTCGAGACATACCATAATCAGCTGCACCAGAACCTCTACCTGCGCATCTCGTTTGAGCTGTACCTCAAGCGGCTGCTCGTGGGCGGCCTCGATCGTGTGTACGAGATCGGCCGGGATTTCCGCAATGAAGGAGTATCTTTCAAGCATAATCCAGAATTCACCCAGCTCGAGTTCTACTGGGCTTACGCGGATTATCTCAAAGTCATGGCGCTGACAGAAGAGATGGTTTCGCAGGCGGCCAAAGAAGTGCTTGGGTCACAGATTATTCAATACGATGGCCACGAGATCGACCTCGCTCCCCCATGGAAACGGGTTGAACTGCGCCAGGGTATCATTGACGCGGTCGGCATCGACATCAATGACCACGCAGATGCACAATCCCTGTTTAAAGCCATGGAAAGCAACGGCCTAAAGCCAAAACCAGGGGCGACCCGGGGCAAACTGATCGACGCCATCATCGGCGACCATCTCGAACCTAATTTCATTCAGCCGACCTTCCTGTATGACTACCCGCGCGGGATTTCACCGCTGGCAAAGAACAAGCCGGGCGATCCTTCCGTCGTGGAACGGTTTGAGGGTTTTGTGGGCGGGATGGAATTGTGCAACGCCTTCACGGAATTAAATGATCCGCTGGAGCAGGAAAAGCGGTTCCTTGAGATGGGCCGCGCCTACGAGGATAATGACGATGAGCGCCATCCAATGGATGAGGATTACCTGCAGGCTATGTCCTACGGCATGCCGCCCAACGGCGGGTTTGGCATGGGCATAGACCGGCTGATGATGCTGTTCACCAACAAACGCTCCATCCGCGAAGTGATCCTCTTCCCGCATCTGCGCACCATTGAGGAATAAATAACCCTCTAATCCTGTTCAGACAGAAAAGGCAGGATTTCCTCGGCCATCACACGCGAGAACTCGCCTGCGCGGTCGGCATCCAGGTGGAAATTGTCGGTGTACATATCCGTTGTGAGCCCTTCCGCAGTTGACATATCGATAAAGACGGCGCCCCTGCTGAGCAAGTATTTTTCCAGGGATTGCAGATATTCCATCATTTCCCGGCTGTCCGGTTCCCCCTCGGCATGCGAGCGGTAGCGTACACGCACAAAAACGGGTGTGATTCCCATGCTCCGTAAATCGCGGACCATGGCTGGCAGGAAAGAGGCCGTGACCTGGTCCGCGAATTCAAATTCCTCCTGCTCATATAGCGCGGCATCCACATTTAGCTGAAATTCCTCCCACAACAGGTCATTGATGTGTTCATCATCAAACACAGCGTCATAAGCCGCGCTGACTTCATCAGCTTCAAGCCCCAGCAACCAGTTGGGAATCAGGTTCCGGAACCATGTGATCGTATTCAGGTAAATTTCTGACCGGTAAGTAAAAAGCGGAATAAATCTTTCTGCAAAGCGTTCCAGCCGCCCTTTGCGAAGGTTGACCGCCAGGTGATAGACATCCGCATCCTCCGGGAGGGCAATCTCATCTATACGGGAAAAATAGTCACCCAGAACAAGATAATCAGGAATGGTCAGCGAGGTCTCCCGGAAAAACAGGATGAAGTATTCCGGACGGTGGGAGGCAGGATAGAGCACATTGCGAATGAAAAGATACCAGTACGCGGAAGCAGACCCGGGAGTCGAAAAAAGCATTGTTTTCCGGCCGGCCGAATTTGAAAACACGTCCTCATCCACATTGCGGACAGCAGAATCTCCCAGGATGATGACCTCGGGTTTTTCTGCATCAATTCGGCCGCGGTAGTCAGTGCGGATATAGTCGTCAAATTTCACCTGCGCTGGAATGGGGTATTGCTCTATTTCGTAAGCGTTATAAACCCACAGGTGTACTCCTGAGAGGGCAACCAACGCCAGCAGTATAAACAAAAATACACGCTTAATCATCAGAACTCAAAGTACAAAAAATCCTGGACGCCTGACGCGCTGAATACAAGCAGGATGACAGCCGCTAGCGCGAAATAGAGGGGTTCAAGCGTCCGCTTCGCCTTACCTGCGCCGTCAATCAGCCGGTAAAGAATGAGCGGGAGGGAATACATGAAGACCATGGAAAGAATTGATACGGCAGTGACAAATTCATCCCCGCTGAATCCCGGGCGGCTGTTAATGAAGATGTCAATAACCCATTGGACACTGCTTCCGCGGAACAGGAGCCAGCCAGCCATCATCAGCACAAAGGTCAGCAGCCATTTCAGAAACAAAAACGCGCGGTTAGGAGCGATTTTCCCGAACACATTTTCCAAAGCCCTGAAACCGATCAAAATCAGCCCTTGATATAAACCCCAGATGAGGAATTTCGGAGTATTGCCGTGCCACAGACCGCTGGCAAGCATGGTTATGAGCGCAGGGAGAGCGACCTGTAAGCCGCGGGCATCTGGCATAGCACGAATCAGTTTACGGCGCACAGGATTGAATATGTAGGTCCGAAGCCAGGCGCTGAGCGTTATGTGCCAGCGGTTCCAGAAATCCTGGGGGGAGACCGCCAGAAACGGAGCGTTGAAATTTTTTGGCGGATCAAACCCCAACAGAATCGACACACCTCGGGAAATATCCGTATAGGCCGAGAAATCGGCAAAAAGCTGCACCGAAAAACCCAGCGCGCCGGTAAACGCCATCAGCAGTGAAGGATTTTCCAGCTGGAACACCCGGTTGACCAGCAAACCCATATTGTCAGCGATAGCGACCTTCTTAAGAAAACCGAGAACGAACAGCTTCGCACTCAGCAGAATGGTTTCTATAGGAAGCGGTTTCTTATCATTTATTTGTTTAAAGAAAGATTCAGGCAGCTGCACCGGTCCGCTCAGGATCTGCGGGAAAAAAGAGACAAACACGCCATATTCAACCAGGGTCCAGGTTCGGTTTTCCTTCCGGCGGAACTGGTTGAGCAGAAAGGCAAGCTTCTTCAGCATGAAATAGGATATCCCGACTGGATATACTGCGGTAAATACCTCAGGAAGAGAGGGCGTGAAGAATTTATATGCACTCCAGATGCAAATGTTGCCAGCAACGGCCAAGTAAAGAATGAACTTCTTCTTCTGACCAGTGGAGTTCCAACTCTTGACAGCAAGAAAATCGATTGTGATCAGGAAAATCAGCAGCAATCCATTGGTCAGGTTTCCCCAGCTGTAGAACAGGAGACTGACAAAAAGCAGAAACAGGTTTTGAAGGGAAGTAAAGCGTCCAATCACGTGGTAGAGGAGGAGAAATGCAGGAAGGATTAAAAAGAAGAAGGCGGGATTCTGAATTAAGGCCATAACCATACGGTTGTCTGAAACCGTAGGGATATTATAGGTAAAAAACGGGACTACTATTCAACCAGGACGTTATTTTCCCCGACCATCCCGCTGATCTGCTGAATGAGAGCCTCACTGACACTGGTCTTGTTGTTGGGAAAATCAATTCGGTAGGCCTTGCCATTTTCTTTGCAGGTGAATGAAAACTGGTCATCGCCGGGAATGGAGGTCAGGATGCCGAATACATTCTTCAGCTTGCGCGTATCCTTTTCTTTTGAACCACAGCTGTTCAGAATGATTTCGATCCTCTTCCCTTTGCGCGTCCGGTCCGCGGCTATGCTCGGTTGATAGTTTTCGGATGTGTCCGGGCTGCCGCCGGTCTTTTCTATTGGCTCACCATTTGCATGGTACGAATCGTCACTGGCGTACACCTCAGAAGGAGGTGGTTCATCCGCAATATCCCAGGGTAAGTCCGACAGCGGCTCCGTAGGGGGCTGCGAATTTCGAGCATCGACTTGTCCGTTGTTTATTTGCGACAAGGATGATAATTTCTTCAGGTTGATCACCTCAATATGGTCAACCAGAATCTTCGGATCGCCTCTTGAAAGGTCCAGGCTGCCTTTAGCAAAAACAACTTCACCCTGAACCAGCAGGCCATTATACTTCTGCCATACACGAGGGAACACAACCAGCTCGATCTCACCCTGCGGGTCCATCAGGCGCACAAAAGCCATCTCGTCACCCTTTTTGGTGATGATCGGCCGCACTTCTTCAACGGAGCCACCCGCGATCACCTGGGATTTATCTGGCGCTTCTTCAAACTGACCAGAATAATGGGTGATGCGGTTCTTGAGATAAGGGAGGTAATCTGACAGCGGATGGTCAGATAAATATAATCCGAGCAGCTCTTTTTCCCAATCAAGCTGTTCTTTCTTGGAGATATCCCCGGAATCTGGCAGGGTAATTTCGCTCTTTATCCCGTTTTCGCCGCCGAAGAAGGTCAGCTGGCCGACTTCTTTAGCCCTGAAGTGGCTTTCACTGACGCTGATGATGCGGTCCATCGCGTCGATCAATCCACAGCGGGAACCAAGGTCGTCCAGCGCGCCAACCCGAATCATGCTTTCCAGCGCGCGCCGCCCGACGTTTCTCAAATCGACCCGGCGGGCAAAATCAGTAATGTCTCGGAACCCGCCCTCTTTGCGCGCGTCAACGATGATCTCAACCGGGTTATAGCCAACATTTTTAATTGCCCCAAGCCCAAAGCGGATAGCGGAGGTGCCGTCATCATAGTCTTCTATCGAGAAATCCCAGCAGCTGGTATTGACATCCGGCATTTTGATCTCTAGACCCATTGCCCGGCTGTCGGCCACGTAGAAGGCGACCTTATCGGAATCGTTCTTTGATTGTGAGAGCAGCGAGGTCATGTATTCGATCGGGTAATGGGCTTTCAGGTACGCGGTTTGAATGGCGATCACGCCATAGTCCGCAGCGTGGCTTTTGTTGAAACCGTAATGCGCGAAGCCTTCCCAGTCTGTGAAGATCTCATCCGCTACCCTGCGGTCAATACCGCGTTCAACCGCGCCATCCACAAACTTCTTATGGTGGCGCTCAAGCTCCTTCACTTTCTTCTTGGAAATGATCTTGCGGAGCATGTCGGCCTCGCCGGCGGTGTAGCCGCCCAGCTTCATGGCCGCCTGCATGACCTGTTCCTGGTAGATCGCGAACCCATAGGTTTCGCTCAGGATTGGTTCGAGCAGCTCGTGTTTGTATGAAATCTCTTCCCTGCCCTGCATGCGGTCAATGTACTGCGGGATGATGCCCATCGGGCCGGGCCGGTAAAGCGCAACCATCGCGATAATGTGGTCCAGTTTGTGGGGCTGCATTTTAACCAGGAAGCGCGTCATCGCCGCGCCTTCCAGCTGGAACACTCCGGCGGTGAAACCCTTACCGAGGAATTCAAAGGTGGCCTGGTCATCAATAGGTATATTGCCCAGATTGAGCCGGACGCCATGCCGTTCCTCGATGAGAATAGAGGCCTGCTGCATGACGGTCAGGGTTGCCAGCCCGAGGAAGTCCACCTTAAGCAGTCCGAGGTGGTCAATGATGGCCATCTCAAATTGTGTCACCGATTTAATCGGCACATCTTCGGATTTGTTGGTAGGACGGTGCAGCGGCACATAATTAATGATGGGTTTATCAGAAATGACTACCCCTGCCGCGTGCGTGCCCGCGTTCCTGACCACGCCTTCCATATCCGCGGCCGCGTCTATGAGCTCGCGCATATTCTCGCTGTTTTCATAAATATTGCGCAGTTCAGAGATCTGCTGTACGGCATCCCTAATCGTGGTCGGCCGGCTGGGAATGTTCGGTATCAGCTTTGCGACACGGTCCACTTCCGGGAGCGGTATATCCATCACCCGTCCGACATCACGGATCGCTGCCCGCGCGCCGAGGGTGCCGAAAGTAATGATCGAGGCGACATGATCCTCGCCATATTTTTGGGCACAGTATTCCATGATCTGGGCGCGTTTATCATCCTGGAAATCGAGGTCAATATCGGGCATATTGACGCGATCCGGATTGAGGAATCGTTCAAAGATCAGCCCGTAGGATAGCGGTTCAACGAGTGTAATGTCGAGGACATATCCGATGATCGAGCCGGCCGCGGAGCCGCGCGCCTCATACCAGATATTATTCTCACGGGCGTAACGGCACAAATCCCACACGATAAGAAAATACGCGTCAAACCCCATATCATGAATAACATTCAGTTCATATTCAAAACGTTCACGCACTTCAGGGTCATCCGCGTGAGCGTCATAGCGCCTCTTAAGGCCGTCTTCACATAAAGCTCGCAAATAGGATTGGGCTGTATGGCCTTGCGGCACTTCAAACAGCGGCAGATGGTATCCGTCAGGGTCAAGTTTTACGTTGCAGCGTTCCGCGATTTCCAGCGTATTTGATATGGAAGAAGGCATGAAACTGAATAATTCAGCCATCTCTGCCGGCGTGCGCAGATAATATGAATCCCCGTTCATGCGCATCCTGCTCTGGTCAGAGAGCACCGCGCCGGTCTGGATAGCGAGCAGAATGTCCTGCAGGCGAGCGTCTTCCCTGTCCACATAATGGACATCGTTGGTCGCCACAAATTTGGCGTTATAGCGCTTGCCCACCTCTACCAGGTGTTTATTCACATCTTCAAGTTCGGGAATATCATGCCGCTGGAGTTCCAGGTAGAAGTTCTCGCGCCCAAAGACGTCAAAGTACCAGTCAAGCAGCGGGACGGCAGAATCCACCCCTCTCTGCATGATGGTGGTGGGGACATCGCCTTTAAGGCAGGCGCTGGTCGCGATAAGCCCTTCCGCATGATCAGCCAGGAATTCTTTATCAACACGCGGATGGTAGTAGAAACCTTCCAGCTGGCTGGCACTGGCGATCTCGAGCAGATTCTGATAACCGGCCTGGTCCTTGGCCAATAGGAGAATATGCGCAGCGCGTTTGTCAAACTGGGCGTCCTTTTGGTGCATCCGGCGCGGAGATAAATATCCTTCCATCCCGATGATCGGTTTAACGCCGACCGCACGCGCGGCCTGGTAAAACTCGATCACGCCAAACATACTGCCGTGATCAGAAATCGCTACCGCCGGCATACCCAGTTCCTTTGTCCGCTGCACGAGTTTTTTTATCTTGCTGAATCCGTCCAGCAGAGAATAATGGGTGTGGACATGGAGGTGGACAAAAGACATCTGATTTAGGCCATTTTTTTATGATTTAAAAATGAATAAGTGCATTATAGCACGCGGGCTTTAAATGCACTTTTTCGGACTTTAAAGATTTTGATTTTTTAAGTTTAAGGAATTAAATGCGTTTGCCAAGCGAGGCAATATAGATGACAAATTGCTCCTGGCCGTCGATTCCAATCGCCTGGTTGGCAAGATCATCGTCATAAGCCGCGATCGCGCACACGCCGCAATCCATCGCTTCGGCCAGCAGATACAGGTTCTGGCAGACATGCCCCGCATCGAGGAAGATGTAGCGGTACGCGCGTTCTGAATAGCGCCAGGCTGTGCGCTCAGGCACAGCAACCCAAACGAACGTTACCGCGCTGGTTTGTACGTGAGACTGCTGAAGGCACGCCTCCGTAAGGTCGGCGTTGATGTTTTCATATTCCGGCAAACGGGCAAGCGTATGATCCAGGGCCATATAGCGATATAAACCAGGGTCAAGCCCCTCGACCCGGTTCACGAGGATATACGTCTCAAAAGGATGGCGCGCGCCCGCAGACGGCACAGTGCGGATCGTGACCGGCCGGCTGGACACCATTTTTACGCCCTGCGTCCCCCACAGGAGGCAGGAAAATTCTTCCAGCGAAAGCGGCACGTCCGTGTATTTCCGCAGGGATTTTCTTTTCTCAATCAGCTCACCCAGATTGACCTGCCCGATTCCGGCGCATTTCGCTTCAGGAAGTTCGATCATGGCCGACCCTTCCGGGGCCGGAAGTTCGAGCGGTGGCTGGGCAGCCCCCTCTTTTTGGGCGGGGACACTTAAATTTTCATATTTTGTATCGATCAGAAATTTCTGTCCGGTATTTTTTGCCATCAGGCCTCCTTAATCTTTTTCAGTTTCAGTTTGAATATACCAATTAATTTGTTCAGGTCCTGCGACCGCAACAGCCAGAGACCGGCTAAATAGGCCAGCAGTCCAGCAAACACAGATAGAGCAGTTACAACAATATTTGACCGGCCTGCCAGATTCTCAGAGATCAACCATACAGCCGCAGCCATCAGGGCCGATGCGAGCAAGGCCTTCAGGATGCTTATCAGCAGATGCCTTAATTCGATTCCCCCCAACCGTTTTCTCATGATCAAGATCATGATGATGCTCTCGACAAAAGTAGCGGTTGAATTTGCGAGCGCCAGTCCCCCATGCGGCATCCAGCCAATGAGGGAAAAAAGGCGCGTGAACGCAAAACTGAGCAAAAGGTTAGCGGTCATCGTCCCGACCCCGATGATGACCGGCGTCCGGGTGTCATGCAGCGAATAAAAGGCGCGGCTGAGAATTTCAACCAACCCGTGACCCGCCAAACCTGCCGCATACCAGAGAAGTGCCCAGGAAACGAGCGCGGCGGAATCTGTGGTAAACGCATTGCCTTGATAGAGCAGGCGGACGATGTTGTCGCGCAACATGATCAATCCGACAGTGGCGGGGATGGAAAGCAGGAGCATGGAGCGCAGAGTGGCAGCCAACGATGAGCGCAGTTTGTCCATATTTCCCCTGGCGACCAGCGCTGAAAAGGCAGGCAAGGCGGCGATGGCGATGGATTGGGCGATGGCCGCTTCAGGCATGATCATCAGCGGAAAGGCAAGACTGAGCGCAGTGATGGAACCCTGCGGCTGAAAGGATGCCAGGTAGGTATTCAGCAAAAAGTTTAGCTGTACAACAGCGACACCGAGCAGGCGCGGCGCCATCAGCAGAGCGACTTCCTTCACCTCGGCTACGCCTTTTCCCAAAGAAAACCGGTAGCGAGCGGACGGCAGTTTTACCAGCCGCGGCACCTGAACAAACAGATGCAGGCCGGAACCGATCACAACACCCCAGGCGAGCCCATCCACACCCAGTGCGGGCCGCAAAGCGAAAATCCCTATCAGCCATCCAACCTGGTACATGGCCGGGGCGAGGGAGGGCAGGAGAAAGCGCTGATGGGCGTTGAGTATGCCCATCACAAGCCCGCTGAGGCCAAATATGATGGATGACAATACCTGGATGCGCAGGAGGCGCGCTGTCAGCGCTATCTCAGAAGGAGAGAATCCGGGGGCTAAAATGGTGCGGACAACTGTCCTGGAAAAAAGCAAAGTCAACAGCGACAACCCCACAAGCACCAGGGAAACGATGTTGACCAGCGCTGACGCCAGGTGCCATGCCCGGCGTTTCTCCTCGTTCACCAGCAGTCCGGTAAACACCGGGATGAATGCAGACCCAAGCGCGCCGCCAGCCACGAGATTGAAAAGTATTTCAGAGAAGCGGTTGGCCGCGAAAAACGCGTTACTCTCTATCCCTGTTCCAAAATAGCGGGCAGTAAGGGTTTTCGCCAGCAAACCCACCAGGTTGCTGACGATAAACGCGCCCATAACGGTCACCGCACCGCGCGCGATGCTCTGGCGCTTATTGTCTTTTTCCGGGGTTTGCCGTTCCATAGCAGCCATTATACTTTGTCGCCCTTCCCTCTTAGATAATTTTTACAATGCTTCGTTATAATTCAATTAATCAATAGGATATGAAAATGAGCGAAATAGAAAATACGAATATTGGCCATCAGGAGATTTCTCCAGAGCCAGATAAAGAAACAAAACAGGAAAAACCGAAGAAAAAAGAAAAAGAACAACCCGGTTTTATCCAAACCACGCTGAGAAAGATCGGCTTTGCCGCCCTTTTTCTGCTCATCGGCGGGCTTGCCGTCGCGCTGGGTCTGTATCTGCCGGCCAGAAGCGAACTCAAATCCGCCAATGCAGAGCTGGAAAGGCTGACACCGATTGAAGCTGATTACACCGCACTGGTCGCAGAATACGAAACGGTGTTCGCTGAGGCGCAGATCTATAAACTGCTGAGCAACGGCTTCCTCCTGGAAACAGCAATCAGCGGAAATGAATCCGCGCGCGTGCGTCAGCTGGTCGGCTACATTGAAGATGACCTGGCGGAGATGGACCTTCCAGGTAATCCGGATGTGCCCGCTTCGCTGGCTGACCAGTTTAAAAAAGTCACCGCAAATACCGGCTCAAACCCGGTAAAAGCAGCTTCAGAACTGAATAATTTTCTCGAAGACCTGCGGCTGCTGCTCGAAAATATTGAATAGAATAAATCCCCTCTGGGGATTTTTTATTACCGCCCGTCCAGGACGACGGTCACGGAGAGCTCCTCGCCATCCCGCAGTACGGTTACTTCCATGCTGTCACCTGGCATCTTATATGTGACCATGTAAGCCAGGAGATCGCTGAAGCTCTTCACCGGCACACTGTCGACGGCAATGATCAGATCACCGCCGGCCGGCAGAAAACCTTCGCTATTTGCCGCTTCACCGCCGCGCAGACCGGCTTCAAATGCCGGGCCTTCCTCAGGGACGCCAACGATATAAGCGCCGTTCGTATCCGCAGTGAATCCGAGCAGTTCTTTTTCCGTCAGGGTGAGACTTTCCCGGCTCAAAATGCCGAGGTAAGGGTAGTCATATTGTCCATCAGCGATTAAAAACGGCACAACCTGCCGGACGATATTGATGGGGACGGCAAAACCGATGCCGGAATTTTCCAGCGTCCCGCCGTTGCCTTCATTGGTACGAATGGCGCGATTTACGCCGATCACCTCTCCGGCAAGATTCAGGAGCGGTCCGCCGGAATTGCCCGGGTTGATGGCAGCATCTGTCTGGATCAGGTCCGGTGCAGTGAAAAACCCGCCTCCTGGCGCGGTCCGCATTGAATCCAGCAGCCGCCCACGCGCGGAAACGATGCCGATGGTCATCGTTCCAGACAGGCCGTACGGGTTGCCGATGGCGGCTACATACTGCCCGACCTTCACGTTCGACGAATCGCCCAGCACCAGCGGAAGGATCTCCTGGTCAATTAATTCCGCCCGGATGACGGCCAGGTCTGAATCCAGGTCGGTGCCGATCAGTTCCGCACGTGACTGGAACCCGCCCGGAAACGCAATTTCATATTCAGTTCCATTTTCAACCACATGGAAATTGGTGACAATATGTCCATCCGTATCAATTAGAAAGCCAGAGCCCTGGCCGACGGGAATGCCATCGTTGTAGATCGTGATGGCGGCAACGCCCTGGTTGACTGTTTCGTAGAGACCGACCAGCGCGTCTTCTGTCTGCGGGTCAAAGCGCGGCTGCTGGATAACAGCCGGCTGCGGCAATTCAATTGCCGGATTCTCGGTTTGGGTTCCAATGTTGGGTATGCTGCAAGCCGACAGGGCAAGCAAAGCAATCAAAAGAAGGGCTGTCAGCGGCGCGGTATGTTTTTTCATTTGAGGGTTCTCAATTTTTCAAATAGTTCTTTTTGTTCTGTGTTAAGTTTCTTCGGAATCTCCACATCCACTTTCACATACAGATCCCCAAATTGCCCTTTTTTCTTGAGAGCCGGCATGCCTTTGTCCTTCAGGCGGATCTTCTGCCCGGGCTGTACACCCGCCGGGATGGTCAGCAAGACCTTACCGTTCAATGTTTCGACCTCAACCTTGCCGCCGAGCACCGCCGTGTAAAGGGTAATTTTCCTAGTTGTCTGCAGGTCATCGCCGGAGATTTCAAAGCGGTTATCCGGGGCAACTTTTATCTTTAGATACAGGTCTCCGCGCGCGGCGCCCGCGGTCTGCGGGCCTTTGCCTGCCACGCGCACCTTTGTGCCGGTTTTTGATCCTGCCGGTATGGAAACCTCAATTTTCTGGTCATTGAGCTGTAGAACGCGTTTGGTGCCATGATAGGCCTCATAGAGAGAAATGGTCAATTCCTGTTCATAATTGCGCGGCTGGCGCGGCTGCGGGTAGACTCGCTGCCGGGTTCTCCCCTGCGGCGCTGCCGCACCCCCGAAAAAGGCGCGGAAGAAATCGGAAAATCCGCCCATTTCACCAAACATATCACCGAGGTCGTTTACCTCAACACGCTGGCCGCGCGGGTAGGCGCCGCTGCCGCCAAACAGGTCTTCCCAGCGGAAACTGCCGGGCGACCCGCCGGCCTGCTGCCATGACGAGTATGAATTGCTGATCTGGTCGTAACGCGCGCGTTTTTCCGGATCACTGAGGACCTCATTGGCCTCATTGATCTCCTTAAACTTCTCTTCCGCCTGCTTATCTCCGGGGTTCTTATCCGGATGGTATTTCTTTGCAAGCTTCCGGTATGCGCTTTTTATCTCGGCTTCGGTGGCTTTTTTCTCAACGCCGAGTATTTTGTAATAATCCTTATATTCCATGGTCACATTTTAATGGGTTGGTTTTACACGCGTCAAGGCAAGCGGGAGAATTTAATACGATTCTTATTTGTAAACAAAAAAAGCCGCCGCTGGAAGGGAGGATTATCCAGCGGCGGCTCGCCAAAGGAGGAGACAATGATGGTCAAAAACCTACGGTTTCTTCCGATTGTCGCCAATTACATATTAACACCGGATGTTCTGTATGCCGAGAACATATGTCATCAAAGGGGAATGACTTATTTCGCTTTGGGAACTGAAGAAAGGAAAGCGTCCAGTTCAGGTTTCAGGTCATCAAAAGACCTATAAGCGCGGATGGCGTAGCCGGGGCTCGTGTTCCCGCCGAGGATCTTGGATACTTTCCTGCCGCTAAAATAGCAGCAGAAGACCGGTTTTCCGTGATTGAGCGCCTCTGCGATTTCATAACCCACCCCATGTGAGGGCGTGGTCACTTCTGCGATCAGCACATCGCTTTCATGCACCCAGGCCATATCCCGCTGGAAAACTTCAATAGGATCGATGACCGCTTCCTCATCCATCACTTCCGGAAACGCCAGATGCGCGGTCAGCACTTCATGGCCCGCATCCTGAAGATACTCAACAATGCGCGCGTAAATATGCTGGTCATCGCGGCCGCCGGTGATTGAACAGGAAAAATAGATTTTCATATGTCCTCAGATCCGGATTTTACCACCGGAGAAAGACAAAACGGCGCGTGTTAAAATCCACATATGCGCAAAGTATCAGAGCACCTGGAAGGCATACTTGATACGCTCCCCAGCAAACCCGGCTGTTATATGATGAAGAACGCCCAGGGGAGGATCATTTACATCGGGAAAGCGGTCAACCTGCGCAGCCGAGTGCGCTCATATTTTCATTCCAGCGCTGACCACAGTAAAAAGATCCGGCGGATGGTGTTTGAACTGGCTGACATCGAATGGATCATCGTCGGTTCCGAGCTGGAAGCGCTTATCCTGGAGATGAACCTGATCAAGAAATATCTCCCGGAGTACAATGTGCGCCTCAAGGACGACAAGCGCTATCCTTTCATCCGCATTCACTGGGCTGACCCGTTCCCAAAGGTAACCGTCACCCGCAAACAGGTTCAGGACGGTTCGCGTTATTACGGGCCATACACCAGCGTGTGGGCGGTTCACCAAACGCTTGACCTCCTGCGCAAACTATTCCAATTTCGCTCGTGTGACCGCGACATCACCGGGAACGACACGCGCGCCTGCCTTTATTACGACATCAAGCTGTGCACCGCCCCCTGTATCGGGCGTATCAACCAGGAAGATTACCGCGCGA
>Ga0180436_10002338_pt1 | contig 18104 bp, 11 predicted proteins | sample SS_ome_2_FD_132434 | JGI IMG/M metagenome (GOLD analysis project Ga0180436, IMG submission 132434) | Hypersaline lake sediment archaeal communities from the Salton Sea, California, USA - SS_3_S_2 metaG | ecosystem: Environmental > Aquatic > Non-marine Saline and Alkaline > Hypersaline >...
ACCGGCTACCCCGACGGGCTGCAGGGGGACGAAATCCCCCTCGAATCCCGGATCATGGCGGTGATGGACACCTTCGACGCGATGACCACCAACCGCCCCTACCGCAAGGGGCGCAGCCTGGACGAAGCCGTGGCCGAGATCAAACGCTGCTCGGGCACGCAGTTCGACCCCGAAGTGGTGCGTACCTTTCTCGTTTGCCTGGACAGGATCGTGGAGCTGCAGGAAGCGTCCAACCAGAATCAAGAGCAGGGCCAGGACTGAATCCATCCTGCTTCAGTTCGTCAATCCGACGAGATCAGCAACCGATCAAATACCCGCAGATATGGTCACGGAGCAAGGCGCCGGCCTTCGAGGAAGGCAGATCATGCGTTTGCGGCAGGTGACGCTTGTGGAAACGGCCGCAACGACGCGATAGGGCCACAAATGCGGTTATTCATCCACGAGGATCGTGACTTTTCCGGCATCGGTCAGCGCCAGCCGCACCTGGCGGGCCTGGACCGGGGACTGGCCGTTGCCGTTGCCATTGCCGTTTGCCCTGAGCTTGCGGGTGATGGCCTGCTGCAGCACCGAAATGCTGCGGTCACTGACCCGCTTGCCGCCCATCAGGTTGCTCGCCTGGCGGGAGATCTCGTCGGGCGTGGGGATGAAAGACGGTGTGGCGTGAGCGCCGGTGCCGTTGCCCGGCTCGCTCGCCGGAGCCGGGCCCGCGTCCTCCCCGCCACGGCTCTCCCGTGCCTGCAGCGTCGCCCGGCCGGCAACCTGCCCTGCCCCGGGCCCCTGGAGTTCGATACGCTTGCGCATCACCTGGTCGGAGTTGAAGGTGACGAGAATGTTCTCCTGGATCAGCGGTGACACACCGCTGCCGTACGCGAATTTGCGCACGAACTCCTCCACCTCCTTTTCGATGAGCAGCACCTTGCGCTGCTGGTTGTGGTCGAGAAGGCCGAGGAACTGGTTGACGCGCAGGCCGCGCAGCTCCCGCATCCGTGCCTTGAACCGCTCGTAGCGGGGGTGGAATTCCTCCTCCCTGGAAGAGACATCGTTCATCGAGCACCCCGGTGACGCCGCGCCGGGGGCAAGGCAAGGCGGTCCAGCCCGCCGGCACCCCGGCTTGTTTTCCGTTCCATTTCCGTATCGGGATTTCAGGGCCGCGGCTCAACCGTTCCGTGGGCCGGATCGCACAAAATCCGTTCGGCGTGGCGAAAAACATCCTCCGCCGGCAGGCCCTTCATGCAGTCGTGGTGCCCCAGGGGGCACTTGCGGCGGCCGCAGGGCATGCAGGAGAGATCGTCCCTCATGACCAGTGCCGTCTTCTCCAGGTGAAAGCGGGTGAAACGGATGTCACTGGGCCCGAAGAGCACCACCATCGGCCGGTCCATGGCCACGCCGAGATGCCGGGGCCCGGTGTCATTGGTCACCAGCAGGCGGATGCGGCGGAAAAACGGCGGCAGCAACCCCAGGGGCAGTTGGAGAAACCGGGCCCGGCCCTGCTGCATCGCCCCGGCGATCAGCGGTTCGAGGGCCGCCTCGCCTGGACCGAGGGTGATCACCAGGTTGACCCGGAACCGCTCGAGGATCAGGTCGCCCAGACGGGCGAAATACTCCGGGGGCCAGCACTTGGCCGCCCCGTAAGCCGCCCCGGGGTGAAAGCAGACGATGGGCAGGGCGGGGTCGAGGCCCTCCTGATCATAGAGCCGCCGGTCCAGCTCGGTATCGAGGGATTCGTCATAGGGCAGGGAGAGCCGAAGGTCGATCCCGGTCACCCCCAGGCGGCGGAGCAGGCGGGCATAGTAGGGCGGCATCGGTTCGGGGATTATCCGACCCGATTCGTCCCGCGGCGGCGCGGCCGCATGGGTCAGCAACCAGCCGCGGCCGTAGCGGTTGTAGCCGATGCGGCGCGGGATACCGGCAAGCCAGACGGGCACCAGGGAACCGAAGGAATTCGGAAAGAGAAAGGCGGTGTCGAAACGGCGCCGGCGAAGCCGCCGGGAAAGCTGAAACCGGTTGTGCCGACGTCCGCCGCCCCTGTCTCCTTCCAGCCTCAACAGTTCATCGAACCAGCCGCTGCCGGAAACCAGGTCCACGAGATACGACTTGAGCAGCCAGCTGATGCGGGCGTCGGGAAAGGCCTCGCGCAAGGCCCGCAGCACCGGGGTGGCCATGGCCACGTCGCCAATCCAGTTCGGCAGGCGGACCAGCAGGCGACGGGGTGACGGCGGGGCGGTGATCCCAAACCCATCATCTTCATATGGAACCATTTACATCCCTCAAGCCACTGGAGACCAACCGGAATCGAGTGCAGCCGGTTGCCGGGCGAACCTCCTCCCGGGAGGGTACACCAGTGCGGTGTCGAGTTCCAGCGTCACGGATCGAAATTTTTCAGTTGACATGGAGCGCGCTGGATCCTATAAATGTGTCTCCGGGACGGCGACGTCCCGTGACGCGCTGAGAAACCGCTTTGTTGCGTGAGGTAGTACGATGCCGATCTATGAATACAAATGCGAGAAATGCGGCGAAGTGATGGAGAAACTGCAGAAATTCTCCGACGAACCCCTTCGCACCTGCGCGTGCGGGGGGAGCCTGGAGAAACTGATTTCCCGCAGTTCCTTTCAGCTGAAGGGCAGCGGCTGGTACGTCACCGACTACAAGACGAAGGACAAGGGACGGAGCGCCGCCTCGGTGGGCAGCAGCTCGGGCCCGCAGAAGTCCGACTCGAGCAGCGACAAGACCGAGAGCAAGACCTCGACGAAGAAGACGGACTGAACCGCCAGCGGTGACCGTTGGCGATACAGGAGGGCCCGGGTCTGATCCGGGCCTTTTCTGTGTGGACCGCGACCGATGAGAGGCACCGGCACGCCCCCGCCAAGCACGAATCGACGACTGTTCGATGACTTCCAGCACCGCCTCGTGGACCAGGCGGTCCGCGAGTCATCGGAACACCTCACCCGCTTCTACCGCATCGCCCCGCGCGAATTCTTCCACTTCAGCTACGACCTGGTCACCGAGCGCGACATCCCTGCCGAGTCGCTGCGCGACAGGGTCTTCGCCGAAACCATCAGCTACACCCACGGCGCCGCGGACAAGGACTTCTACCGCATTCACCTCTTCGATCACCCGATTCTCGAGGCGGTCTCCCGACGACCCGACGCCCCGGCACTCTACCCCTTCCTGCTCTACATCCTGACCCACGAACTGATCCACATTTCCCGCCTTTCGCGCCTCGACCTGGACGACCCCTCAGCCGAGGAGCGGGCGCTGGAGGAAGAGACGGTGCACCGGCTGACCCGCGACGTGCTGGCCCCCGAGACCTCGGTGACCCTGGACAAGGTCGCCGACCTCTACCACCTCAACCTGCTCCCCTGAAACGAAACGGTTCCAGAACCCCGTCCGAATCCCGATAGCAGGAAACAGGGATCCGGGAAACAGGGGAGAAATAGGGGGACAAGAAATAGGGGGACAGGTTACCTGTTTCTTTCAGCGTTGACAGGATTCAACTTGCAGGACAAATAAATAACCTGTCCCTCTATTCATCCCTCTATTCCTCTATTATTCGCACATACTTCACGCGAAAATCGCTCATTGACTGGCCCTGACCACCGAACTATCATCACTTCAGAACCGCACTGCAGATTCCAGGGGGACAATCCAATGGCCAACAGCAGAATCTCGTTACTCGGTATTGCTCTCTTCGTCGCGCTCGTTGCGGTGACCGCCGCTCCGGCCGCGGCCGAAACCGTGGTGGGCAGCATCCCCGCCCCGGACTACGCCGGCGCCCTGACCTGGGACGGCTCGAACCTCTGGTGCGGCATGTACGGCCCCAGCGGCTCGACGGTCTACGAGTTGGACCCGTCGGACGGCACCGTGCTCAGTTCCTTCACCGGACAGGGGGATGATTCCTACGGCCTGGCCTGGGACGGCAGCGCCCTGTGGCAGCTCGACTCGTACAACTACGACCTGCTGTTCCAGCTGGACACCGACGGCACCCTGCTCGATTCCATCCCCTCGATCACCACCTACATGGCCGGCCTGACCTGGGACGGCACCTACCTCTGGTGCGCGGCCTATTACAACCCCGACGGCTGGATCTACCAGATCGACCCGGCCACCGGGGCGGAGGTGCACTCCTTCGACGCGCCGGCCAACCAGCCCTGGGGCCTGGCCTTCGACGGCACCGACCTCTGGTATGTCAACGATGATTTCAGCGGTGAGGAGGCGATCATCTACCGGCTGGACACCACCGACGGCACCGTCCTGGAACAGTTCGACTCTCCCGGGGCCAACCCCCGCGGCCTGGCCTGGGACGGCACCTATCTCTGGGTCTGCGCCGACAACAACGCCGGGGCCGGCCGGCGCTGCTACCAGATCGACCCCGGGGGCAGCGGCACTCCGGACATCGACGTGCACCCCACCGACCAGGACCTGGGCATCGTGGCCACGAACAACGTCGTTCCCTGGACGCTCTACATCGACAACGTGGGCTCCGCCGACCTGACGATCACCGACATGGCCAGCGACGACGCCCACTTCCTCGTCGATTTTACCGGCCCGGAGGTGGTCTCCGCGGGAGGGACCTACACCTTCACCTCTTCCTTCACCTCGGCCACCGCCGGCGACTTCGAAGCCACGATCACCGTGACCAGCGACGACCCGGACGAGTCGGAGGTGACCGCCACCATCGCCGTGACAACGGTGCCCCCCGACCCGGTGATCGACCTCTCGGCCACGGCCCACGATTTTGGTGAACGACGACGTCACTCCCGCTCCCGCTGGCCGCTGACGATCACCAACAACGGGTACGACCCGCTGGTCATCGCGGACATGGACATCGTCGGCGCCGCCCCGGGCGAGGAGGTCTTCTTCATCCCCGAGTTCACCTACCCCATCTCACTGAACACCTTCGAATCGCTGGAGGTGGACGTGGACTTCGCCCCGCCGGCCATCGGCGGCTTCGCCGGCGCGCTGGAGATCGCCAGTAACGGCACCGACGGGGGATTGCACACGGTCGACCTCGACGGCACCGGCAAGACCAACTTCCTCGGCAAGGGCCTGCCCCTCTGGATCTTCCAGGGCGTGGAGAACGTGGAGTGCACGGCCCAGGCACCGGACCTCACCGGCGACGGCATCGCCGACGCGGCGGTGGAGTCCTACGACGCCGGCGCCTCGTCCAGCGAACCGCACTGCTCGCTGATCTGGGGCAATTCCGACGGCGAGGCGGTGGTGAAGTGGGGCATCCACCCCCCGGGCGGCCCGAGCAACTCGGGCGGCTACGGCGACAAGTGCCTCGACGTTTCGCCGGACATGAACGGTGACGGCCTGGCCGAGATCCTGCTGGCCACCGCCTGGGGCGGCTGCACCTGCTACGGGGTGAACGGCCGGGACGGCAGCATCCTCTGGTCCTATGACATGTACGACGAAGACCCCCAGGGCGGCTGGGTCTACGCCGCCGGCCCCATCGCCGACCTGAACGAGGACGGCGTACCCGACGCCCTCTTCGGCGCCGGGGGCCACGACAGCGGCTCGGCCGGCCCGCGCAGCATGTATGCCTTCGACGGCGCTTCGGACGGCACCGCCGACACCCTCTGGCGCCAGTACGCCAATGACGCGATCATCGACGTGGTCAGCCTGGGCGACGTGAACGGCGACGGCATCGAGGACGCCGCGGCCTGCGCCGGCGGCAACATCGACCGCGACAACCACGTCTACTGCGTCAGCGGCGCAAGCAGCGGCACGGCAACCCCGCTCTGGGCGTTCGACACCGGCGGCGACAACTGGAGCCTGGCCCGGCACAGCGACCTCAACGACGACGGGGTGTCCGAGGTGGTGGTGGGCACCTGGGGCGAGTCGCCGGCCGGCTCGGTGCAGTGCCTCGACGGCAAGGGCGGCGACACCGCCCTCTGGGTCTACCCGCTGGTGGCGGCACCGGTGATGCGGGTCGACTCCTTTGCCGACGTCACCGGCGACGGGATCAACGAGGTGCTGGTGGCCAGCTGGGCCGTCTGGGCCTACTGCCTGGACGGCGCCACCGGCGAGCAGCTCTGGAGCAGCTACATGAGCAGCGACGTCTGGGCGATCAGCGGCATCCCCGACGTCAACGGCGACGGGTTCGACGACGCCCTGGCCGGCGCCTTCACCGGCGAAGTGCGCTGCCTCAGCGGCGTCGACGGCGCCACCATCTGGAGCTACATGACCGGCAGCAAGATCTTCACCCTGCGCTGGATCGAGGACGTCAACGGCGACACCTATGCCGACGTGCTCGCCGGCACCCAGATGCTCGGGGGCGTCGGCGGCGAGCTGTTCTGCCTCACCGGCGGCGACCTGCCAACCTGGGACCGCAACGCCGGCGTGCGTTCCGCCCCCCGGCCCGAGGGCATCGAACTGGAGCTGGCCGACATCAGGGGCTTCAAGCCGAACGGCATCAACGTCTACCGCCGCCAGGTCTTCCCCGAGCCCACACTGCTTTCGCAATGGTCTCCCGGTTCGGCCGGTGCGGCGCCGCGCCTGCCGGCGCGGATCGCGGCGCTGGAGGAGCGGCGGGCCATGCCGACGGCCCTGCTCGACGGTTTCGAGCGCGTCACGCCGCAGCCGGCCCGGTCGAACCGATTCCTCGACACGGCCACCCGCCGCGGCGTGACCTACGAGTACATCCTCGGCGTGGTCACCGAACTGGGTGACGAGGTGTTCACCGAACCGGTCAAGGTGGAGCGGTAAAAACAGGGACTGGCCGCCTGATTCCCGAAGGGGATCGGTGCCTGTCAGCCCGCCCCGCCGGCATCGGGGAAGGACTGGAGCCCCCACCGGGCAAAGCCCTCCCCGACTGCCGGATCGGGCCTCGCCCTGCCCGGCGCCCGGGGTCGCCCCCCCCCGCACCGGCTCCCCCGAAACGCTTGTTTCCAATAGGTTTTCCTGCCAAACGGCCCAGCGGAGGGGAGCCTTTCCCGCCCACCACGACTGAGGCTGTTCCCCCGGGCGCCCTGCGATCGGGTGGAGATCGGCCAGAATTGAACTGACGACCTCCCCAATCCGGGGTTAGAGTCGTATCGTCGCTTTTTACCGCCTTGAAACATCCGAGCGCCGCCGCGCCAGGTTTCGATACGAAGAACCCATATTTGGAGAAGAGAACAATGTTCGACGCCAAAGCATACTCCGCCGCCAGCGCCACGTCCCCGCTGGCCGCCACCACGATCAAACGGCGCAAGCCCACGGAACGGGACGTGCAGATCGAAATCCTTTTCTGCGGCATCTGCCACTCCGACCTTCACACCGTGCGAGACGAATGGAACAGCATCATGCCCACGGTCTACCCCGTCGTCCCCGGCCACGAGATCGTCGGCCGGGTCGTGAGCGTGGGAAGCGCCGTCACCGGCTTCAAACCGGGTGATCTGGCCGGGGTGGGCTGTCTGGTGGATTCGGACCACACCTGCCCCAGCTGCACGGCCGACGTGGAGCAGTTCTGCCCCGAAGCGGTCTTCACCTACAACGGCCCGGACAAGCACCTCGGGGGCGTGACCTACGGCGGGTATTCCGAGAGCATCGTCGTCGATGAACACTTCGTGCTGCGTGTCCCGCAGAACCTCGAACTGGCCGGCGTGGCCCCGCTGCTCTGCGCCGGGATCACCACCTACTCCCCCATACGCCGCTGGGGATTGACCGAGGGCAGGAACGTGGGCGTGTTGGGCCTCGGCGGGCTGGGGCACATGGGCGTAAAGTTCGCGCGGGCCTTCGGCGCCCATGTCGTCGTCTTCACCACGTCCCCGGGAAAACGGGAAGACGCGCTCAAACTCGGCGCCCACGAGGTGGTCATCTCCACCGATGCCGAAGAGATGCAGAAACGGGCCGGCAGCCTCGACTTCATCCTCGACACCATCTCCGCCGATCACGACATCAACGCCTACGTCAGCCTGCTCGGCCTCGACGGTGAACTGACCCTGGTCGGCGCACCGGAGAAGCCCTTCCCCGTTTCGGCGTTCGGCCTGCTCTTCGGACGCAAGCGCATTTCCGGGTCGCTGATCGGCGGCATTGCCGAGACCCAGGAGATGCTCGACTTCTGCGGTGAGCACAACATTACCGCCGACGTGGAGGTCATCCCCATCCAGAACGTCAACGAGGCCTACGAGCGGATGCTCAAATCGGACGTGAAGTACCGCTTCTCCATCGACATGGCCTCGCTGAAAAGCTGACCCGATGTAGTGAAGGCCCGGAGGGATCACTCCCCGCCGGGCCTTTTCATTTCAGCTCTGCAAAAGAACGGAGTGGTTTCGAGTCGCAGGATTCGACCGGTCCACTCGGAGCTTCGATCTCGAGTTCACGCAGGAATTAAAAATACCTCCCCGACAGGCGCTCCGAGTGGACCGGCCGAACCCTGCGAAATGCCCCCGGCCGAAGAAACAAAATGATACGCCCGTTTCGCCGATAACGATCAATTCTCCCGAAACCCTACCACAAAAGCAGACAATCCCTTATATTTCTTCACTTGACGAACTATCATTCCAACCATATAACCGATAGAGAGTACAGGGTGTTGGTTGATATGTGGAGCTTTTTGCGTCTCACCCATTCCCGAAAGTTTTTTTGTTCCAGCTCCGCATGCGTTCCGGGTCATCCCCCGGTTCCGTCGACTCCGTTCCTGCGTCCAGCGATAATTCCTTATTTACATCTTTTCACCCATATTACGGGGAAGGAGAACAGTCCATGGCCGCCACCAGACCCGGCTCCGGACGTTTCCGGTCGTGGCTCCTCATCGCCCTGATGCTGATCCTGATCAGCGGCATCAGCGTTGACAGCCCGGCCCGCAACAACATCAAGTCCGCGTTTTTCGACGTCTATCCCGCCGCCGACGGCTCCGTCCTCACCGACGTTGCCAGCAACGGCGGGCACTGCGGCGTCTGCCACCTCGACTTTGACGGCGGCGGCGCCCGCAACCTCTACGGGCTGCGGCTCGAGGCGGAGCTCGACCTCTGGCCCACCAAGGAGGAAGCGGTGCAGGCCATCGAGAACGAGGACTCCGACGGGGACGGGTTCAGCACGCTGATCGAGGTCACCGAGCTGGTCAGCTTCATCAATACGCCCTGCTTCCCCGGGCTGACCCCGGCCAATGCCGGATCAACGGTGAACGTCGACCTGGCCGACATCCAGGACCACCTGGTGCCGAGTACCGGCGGCGACACGACCCCGCCGGAAGTGATCGTACTCGACCCCAACGGCGGCGAGGTCCTGGTGGGCAACAGCGGGTTCACCGTGCAGTGGTTCGCCGACGACGCCAGCGGCATCGCCGGCATCGACCTCTATATCTCGCTGGACAACGGCGCCACCTGGGAAGTGGAGGCACCGGGCCTGTCCAATACCGGCAGCCACACCTGGTTCGCTCCGAACAAACCCACCACCGTCGCCCTCTTCCGCGTCGTGGCCACCGACAACGCCTTCAACGTGGGCCAGGACGAGAGCGACACGGTGTTCACCATCCAGTCGCCCCCCGGCGGCCTCGCCCCCACCACCCTGCGTGACTTCGACATGCCGGGCAGCCAGCCGTTCGAGTCGGGCATCCTCAACCCGCCCGAAGCCTGCGAAGTCTGCCACGGCAACTACGACATCGCGGTGGAACCCTATGCCAACTGGCAGGGCAGCATGATGTCCCATGCCTCCCGGGACCTGATCTTCGAGGCCAACATGGTCATCGCCAACCAGGACGCCCCCGATTCCGGCGACCTCTGCCTGCGCTGCCACCTTCCCCGGGGCTGGCACCAGGGTCGCTCGGTACCCACCGACGGCAGCCAGATGCTGAGTACCGACATGAGCGGCGTCTCCTGCGACTACTGCCACCGGCTGGTGGACCAGATCTACGAACCGGGCGTAAACCCGGGCGAAGACGAGGCGATCCTTGCCGCGCTGAGTTTCCCCGGCGCCGAGTTCGGCAACGGCATGGTGGTGGTCGACCCCACCGGCGCCCGCCGCGGACCGTTCATCAACGCCGACTCCGGCCACCCGGTGCTCGTTTCGCCCTACCATCGCGAGGCGGCGCTCTGCGGCAACTGCCACGACGTGAGCAACCCGGCCTTCGAGAAGGACGGCCTGGGCAACTACGTGCCCAACGCCTTCGACACGCCGGCCACCGACTTCTCGGCCCACACCATCGCCCCGGTGGAACGGACCTACAGCGAGTGGTTCTACAGCGAATACAACACACCCGCCGGCGTCTATGCCCCGCAGTTCGGCGGCAACCTGGACAACGTCTCCACCTGCCAGGACTGCCACATGCGCGACGTCACCGGCCAGGGCTGCAACTTCGAAACCGCACCGGTGCGCAACGACCTGCCGCTGCACGACATGACCGGCGGCTCGACCTGGCTGCCGAGCCTGCTGCCGATGATGTATCCCGGCGAGGTCAATGAGACGGCGATCCTCGCCGGTATCGACCGGGCCCGCTACATGCTGCAGAACGCGGCTGCCGTGGACCTCGACCAGTCGGAAGAGACCCTCGAAGTGACGGTGACCAACCAGACCGGGCACAAGCTGCCCACCGGCTACCCCGAGGGACGGCGGATCTGGATCAACGTCAAGTTCTATGATGCGTCATCGGCCCTCATCGCCGAGTCCGGGGCCTACGACCCGATCACCGGCGTGTTGACTCACGACGCCGAAGCCAAGATCTACGAGGTCAAGCCGGGGCTGGACGAGGTCACGGCGCCGCTGGTGGGCGTCGACCCCGGCCCCTCTTTCCACTTCGTGCTGAACAACAAGACCTTCAGCGACAACCGCATCCCGCCCCGCGGCTTCACCAACGCGGCCTTCGACGACTTCGGCGGCGCGCCGGTGGGCTACAGTTACGCCGACGGCCAGTACTGGGACGAGACCTATTACGCGATCCCGGCGGGAGCGGCCTCGGCCGAGGTGACCCTCTACTACCAGAGCACGTCAAAGGAGTTCATCGAGTTCCTGCGGGACGAGAACACCACGAACAGCCTGGGACAGGAGATGTACGACCTGTGGAACGACAACGGCAAGTGCCCGCCGGAGGTGATGTGGACCGGCACCCTGGCCCTGACCAGCGAGCCGACGGAGACCGTTGACGCGGCGTACACCTGCGTGCCGTCATCGGGCACGGTGCCCTTCGCCACGTCGATGTCGGTGACCTTGACCAACCTCTACACCGGTCAGACCAGGCGGGTCGCCGGACGGATCGGCGCCACGCTGGCCAACGGCACCGCTTATGCGACCTGGCGGGCGGGCTTCACCAACCTCGCCGCCGGCGAAAGCTACACCAGCCAGTGGACGCAGAACATCCCGGCGCTGGGCTCGCTCATCGGCGACAACGTCTTCTTGCTCACCGCCGAGGACGTGACCCCCGCGCCGTACAACCAGCCGCCCTACCCGGCGGCCGGTGACACCGACACGGCCGGCTGCACGGTGACCGCCGCGGCACCGTAGGGCCACCGCAACCGCATGGACAACGGCCTGGCCGGGAGCCATCCCGGTCGGGCCGTTTCCTTTTCCCAGCAACAGGGAGAAGACGGAAGCCGGCAGGAACGGGGCGGGATCAGTGGAGGTAGCCCAGGGCCTGGAGGTGGGCCCGGGTGTCGGCGCCGATTTCCGCCTGCTCGCCGCTGACGCCAAGGTCTTCGGCCAGCCGGCGCTGGCTGCTCAGATGGTCCATGAGCAGGCCCTTCAGTTCCAGCCTGACCTGCGGCAGGTCGTCCGCCAGGTTGCGCTGCTCACCCGGGTCCTCGACGAGGTCGTAGAGTTCTTCCCGACCGGTGACCTCGTCCATCACGAACTTGTAGCGGCCGTCGCTCACCGACTTCTTCTCGCCGAAATAGGCCATCGCTTCGAAGAATGCCGGGCGCTGCTCGAGTTCTTCCGCGCCGCGAATCGCCGGCAGCAGACTGCGCCCGGCGGCGTTCTCCAGCCCGGGCAGCCCGAAGTAGTCGAGCACCGTGGGCGCCAGGTCGATCAGGCCGGCATGGGCCTCGATGCGCCGTCCCCGTTCCACGTCCTCCTCGTCGGCGGGCCGAATGATCAACGGCACGTGGACCAGCTCGTCGTAGCAGGTGTGGCCGTGGGACAGGTTGTCATGCTCCCAGAATTCCTCGCCGTGGTCGCTGGTGAAGATGATCATCGTGTTGCGGGTCAGCCCCATCTCGTAGACCCGGTCGAGAAAGCGGCCGATGATCATGTCGGTGTATTCCACCTCGCGGTTGTAGAGGTCTTCGATGTGGCGCCGGTCAGCCTGGTCGAGCACCTTGCCGCCACGGTAGTGGACCACCATTCCCGAGTTGAGACGCGGCAGCTGGTTCCCCTTGTAGTCCCGACCGGCGTCGGCGATCCAGCGATCACGGGCAACGTAGGGCTCGTGGGGATCGATGACGTGCAGCCAGAGGAAGAAATTGCTGTCACGATTGGCCTCGAGAAATTCCAGGGCATAGCGGAGGTTCAGCGCGGCGTCGGTGGTGTCGTCAGCAACGTCGGCCTCCACCGGCGCCACCACGGCCCGCAGCCGGCTGAAGACCCGGTACCAGAGGTTCCCGGCCCAGTACGAGGCGCGGACGCGGTGTTTCATGTGGTCGTAAAAGGCGAAGCCCTGGCTGGCGCCGAAGGGGTCGAGGAGCCAGCCGTTGGAGATCACCGCCGCGGTGTGGTAGCCCCCGGCCGCCGCCGCCTCGGCCAGCGTTTCCCGGGAAACGTCCATCTGGTCGAGCATCGACAGCACGCCGTGGGCCGTGGGGTAGAGCGAAGTGAGCATCGAACAGAGCGAGGAGAGGGTCCAGGAGGACGTGGCCTGGGCGCGGGTGAAAAGCACACCCTCCTCGGCCAGCCGGTCGATATTCGGGGTGCTGACCTGGGTGGAACCGGCACTGGAGAGGCGATCGGCCCTCAGGGTGTCCACCGAGATGATGATGGCGTTGCGGTCAAGCTCCCCCCGGCCCGCCCCATCGCCCGGGCCCTCTCGCCCGGAAATACCGATGTATGGCGCGAGGAAGACCGGGACGGCGACCAGCAGCAGCACCAGCGTCGGGAGATGGCGCGCCAGCGGGTAACGGGACACGCCCTTGAGATAGCGCGGGGCAAGCCAGGCCGCAGTGAGCCACACCAACAGGGCCAGCGCCAGCATGAAGAACAGCAGCGCCCCGAAGAAGGCCGGAGTGAAATTGAGCTTGAAGTGGACCCGGTTGGCCCAGAGCACCAGCGGCGTGGACAGCAGCAGCCAGATCACCGGGGCCACGGACCAGGCCTTGTAGAGATGCGCCCGGGGACGTTTTCGCACGGCGCGGACGATGAACCCCACGGCCATGCCGAGCAGCACACCGGAAAATACGAGCCGCGTGTTGAAAAGCAGTTTCGGCGGGTCGAAAAGGGCGGCCAGGCTGATGCTGCCGTTGATGATGAAGAAGATGAAGATGATGTTGGCCGTGGCCGCCAGCAGGCCGCTGAAGAACGGGATGAACCCGTCGGCGGTGCGGCAGAAGCGGAACAGCCGGCCGAAGACGAGGCGCATGAGCAGCGCCCCGACAAAGCCCACCACCCCCCAGAGGACCATCTCGGCGAACACCGGCGTAAAATAGACCTGCACCAGCTGCACCGCGTTGGTCAGCGGGATCTGTGTCGAGGCGCCCGACTTTGTCGTCGCGGCAAGGAAGCCCTCCTGGAACCCGATGGCGCCACCCACCGCCACGCCGACTTTCCATCCGAAGCCGGCAGCCTCCCTCCACCCGAAATCTCCTGTCATCCGCCTCGCTCCCTTCCGTCGTTCACAACATCACCGCAGAAAGAAAAGTATAGACTGCGGCTCGACGGGGATGCAATGAGGGACAGGAGAAACGGCGGGAGCGGTCAGGACATCAGCTCGTCGGGATCGATATCGGGGTAGAGCACACGAACGCAGTCCGGACAGAGCGAATGGGTGAATTTCACATCCGAGTGCTCATTGAAGTAGGACTCGATACGCTGCCAGTAGCCCTCGTCGTCCCTGATCTTCTGGCACTTGGCGCAGATGGGCAGGAAGCCGCGGAGCGTCTTGATCTCCGAACGCGCGGTCTTCAATTCACTGTTCATCCGGTCCCGCTCGGCTTCGGCCTCTTTTCGCTCGGTGATGTTGATCGCGATCCAGAGCACGTGACCCGTGCGCTCTTCGGGAAAGCGCACGGGCAGAACCCGGCCGTGATACCACTGCGGCGTGGCAGGCCCGTCCTGGGGGTTGTGGAACATCTCCGCCGAATCCAGCCGGTATTCAACGGTTTTCAGGGACCCGGTACGCAGCGCCGCGCGGACCACTTCGAGCAGCCGATCGGCGATCCAGGACGGAAAAATGTCATGAAGCCTGCGGCTCTTCAGGTAATCGGGGCTGTCGTAGAGGCCCCGCTCGGTTCCGCCGACGATCTCCACGTAGGTGCCCTTCTCGTCGAGGACGAAAACCGGGTCGGGAAACATCTTGCAGACATGTTCGAGCAGGAGCGCCGCGGCGTTTTCTTTCATGAACAAACTATACAAGGAGGTGAATTCGACGTCAATCCACCTGATACGCTAGCGGGCCGGGTCCTGGCCGTAGCAGATCACGAGCTGGCGGTAGAGGTCGGGATGGTGGTGCTTCAGTGCGGCAGGCCTGACAAAGAAGTATTCGGTGAGCACGGCGAAGAACTCGGCGGGATGAGTGGCGGCGTAAGGATCGAGGAAGGTGGGACGCCCCCAGTCAACCTGCTGCTCCAATGCTTCGTACTCCCGGCCCAGCACGTCGGCCCACTCCCGCCGCGCCCGGGCCGAAGGCAGGAACGGGGCGCCGTCCACCCGGCCGTTCTCCGCGTCCAACTGGTGCGCGAACTCGTGGTAGACCACGTCGAGGCAGCCGTGGCCGACCACCTCACAATTCACCACCTCGTCCCAGGCCAGCACCACCGAACCAATGTCCCAGGATTCACCCAGCCGTGCGTCGAGTCCCTCGAACACCGTGCCGTCCGGCATCTCCTCGCTTCCCGGCGCGAGATACTCCGAGGGATAGACGAGCACGGTGCGCAACCTGGCAAAGGTGTCCCCTTCGCGACCCACCAGCATCAGCGAGGCCCGGCCGGCCACGGTGAGCCTGATCTCGTCGTCGATCACCTGGCCGCCGCAACCCTCGAAATCGACCTCGTCGAGAAAGATCTGCACCAGGCCCTCCAGCCGCCGACGCTCCTCCGGTGCCAGTTGGCCATAGAGCGGCACCGCGCCCTCCACCAGCGCCCGCTGGGCTTCAGGCAACGGCGTTTCCAGCAGTTTTTTACGGCGACGGCCACTGAACCAGAGCATCGTCCCCTCCCCACACGACCTGCGGTCGCCCTGCATTCTATCACCAGGGTGTTTGCCCTGCCGATCACATCCCTGCGATAATGCAGCCATGGTCAGACACAACGCCAGGACGACGCCCCGCGAACGGGGCGTGATCCGCGACACCCTGGGCACCGTGGCCCAGGCGCTGGCCGGCTGTATCAGTTTCGAGGACTTCTTCGAAGCGGTGCACGAGGCGCTCTCCCCCTTCATCCCTCACGAGGCGATGGGGATCTACACCTATGACGTGCGCAAGCAGCAGTTCCGGCCATTGATCGTCGACGTGCGCGACGAGCTGCCCGGAGCGGCACAGAAAATCTTCGAGCTGCCCCCGGAGAAAACGCTGAAGTCCCGGGCGATCCGCGAGAACCGCTCATTCCGCATCGACGACACCGCCGATGCCGACTATGCCGAAGCGCCACTGCTCCACGACATCGGCCTGCGCAGCCACATGGTGGTCCCGCTGGTCAGCCGCTTCCAACCGCTGGGCGTGCTCTACGCGGTGGCCCGCGAACCGGGGGTCTACGACGATTTCCAGCTGGCGCTGCTCACCGAGCTGGCCGCCCCGGTGGCCGTGGCCCTGGAAGAGGTGCGCGAGCTGACCACCAGCCGCGCCCTGCAACAGGTGGGCGAGGTGATGGCCGCCACCCTCGACATCCCCGAGCTGTTTCTCAGGGTCTCCGAACGGCTGCAGCCGGTGCTGCCGCACACCATCGCCTGTATCTTCGCCGTGGACGAGAAAAGCGGCGAGCTGGGCCGGACGCCGCTGGTGCGTTCCAGCATTCCCGGGTTCGTCAAACTCGACCAGGAGTGCCGAGCGCTGCCGAAGGAGATGGTGGACCAGGCCCTGCATCACGAAACCCCGATGCTCATCCCCAGCCTGTCCCTCTACATCGACGAGCACAAGGACTACGCCGGGCTGATCGAGGCCGGCATCCACTCCTGCATGGCCTGTCGCCTCGAGGTGGCCGGCCGGCCCTACGGGCTGCTCTTCATGGGCGACCGGCGACAGGAGGCCTACGCCCGCACCGACCTGGAGAACTTCCTCTGGGTCGGCCGCCAGCTGAGCCTGGCCATGGCCCACTCCATCGCCTTTCGCGAGGTGGAGCAGCTGAGCCGCCAGCTGCAGGAAGAGAACATCTACCTCAAGGGCGAGATCGCCGAGCAGCGCAACGCCGGCGAGATCATCAGCGCCAGCCCGGCGCTGCAGAAGGTGCTGGAGCAGACGGAGCTGGTGGCGGTCACCGACACCACCGTGCTGGTCACCGGTGAGACCGGCACCGGCAAGGAGCTGATCGCTCGAGCGATCCACGAACTGGGCCCGCGGGCCGGCAAGGCGATGATCCGCGTCAACTGCGCCGCCCTGCCGCGGGACCTCATCGAGTCCGAGCTCTTCGGCCACGAACGAGGTTCGTTCACCGGCGCCGAACGGCAGCGCGTGGGCCGCTTCGAGCTGGCCGACGGGGGCACGCTGTTCCTCGACGAGGTGGGCGACATGCCGCTGGAGGCCCAGGCCCGGCTGCTGCGAGCCTTGCAGGAGGGCGAGTTCGAGCGGGTGGGCGGCGAGAAGCCGATCCAGGTGGACGTGCGGGTGGTGGCGGCGACGAACATGGACCTGCAACGGGCGGTGATCCGCGGGGACTTTCGCGAAGACCTCTACTACCGCCTGCAGGTCTTCCCCATCCACATCCCCCCGCTGCGCGAACGGGTGGAGGACATCGTGCCCCTGGCCCGCCATTTCGCCCTGCGCGCGGCCGACCGATTGAAGAAGCCGGTGCGCCGGCTGACCCGGGAGAGCCAGCGGGAGATGGAGCGCTACGGCTGGCCGGGCAACGTGCGCGAACTGGAGCACCTCATCGAGCGGGCGGTGATCCTGGCCAAGACCGACGCCCTGGACCTGGTGCCGCTGATCCGCGCCGAGTCACGGCTCGGCATCCGCGACGGCCGCCACTCCTTCCCCACCATGGAGGAGGCCGAGCGGGAACACATCGTCGCCGCCCTGGAGGAAACCGGCGGCAAGGTCTCGGGCAAGGGCGGAGCCGCCGAACTGCTCGGCCTGCCGCGCACCACCCTCCAGGCCCGCATGCGCAAGCTGGGGGTCAAGCGCTGACGGGATCAGCGTGAGGCGGCACCACGTTCCACGGCAACCCGGACACCATACGCATAGTCTTCGCAGGGATAGGCCATGAAGTCCACGGCCGGGGCATGCGAGACCTGCCCGCCGTGATAGTCGAAGGCCCGCACATGGGCACCGAAGATCTGGCCGGGGCCGGGGCCGGTGACCATCTCGTCCACGGCATCACCGTCGATGTCGCCACAGGTCACGTTCACGCCCCAGTGATGCGTGGCATAGGCGAAGAAGCTCGCCCCGGCGAGCGGTGTCACCTCGCCGTCGGCGCCGAAGTTCCAGGCCCTGACATGGGACCCGAACACGGCCCCCGGACCGGCGCCGGTGATGATCTCGTCGATGCCGTCCCCGTCGATGTCGCCGCAGGCCACGTTCACGCCCCAGCGATTGGTGCCGTACGCGAGATAGCTCACCTCGCCGATGGCCGTCGCCGAACCATCACCGTCACAGTTCCAGCCCCTGACATGGGGCCCGTACTCGCTGCCCGGGCCGGCGCCGGTGATGATTTCGTCGAAGCCGTCCCCGTCGATATCACCGCAGCTCACGTTCACGCCCCATTTCGAAACGCCGTAGGCCTGGAAGTCGATGGCCGAGGCCTCGATACCCGCCCCGTCGTATCGCCAGCCACGCACGCGCGGCGCATTGAGCGGTCCGGGGCCCGGTCCGCTGATGATCTCGTCGATGCCGT
>Ga0180436_10002339_pt1 | contig 18099 bp, 15 predicted proteins | sample SS_ome_2_FD_132434 | JGI IMG/M metagenome (GOLD analysis project Ga0180436, IMG submission 132434) | Hypersaline lake sediment archaeal communities from the Salton Sea, California, USA - SS_3_S_2 metaG | ecosystem: Environmental > Aquatic > Non-marine Saline and Alkaline > Hypersaline >...
CACGTAGAGGGATGTTTTTCGGGAGGCATTGAAGACCAGCACGCTGAATTCCCGGACGTTGCGCGTATTCGGGACGCCGATTCGCTGGCGATAAACGACCCGCGCCTGCGTGACGTTGAAATTGACCTTGTTGGAGCGGAAGGTCCCCCCCCCCGCAGCCGGCAACCGGACCACTGCGTAGCACCAATACGTGCCCAGCTCCGCAACGCGATAGATCGTGGTCAGGTCGACGGTCCGTGCCACGGACTGCCCGGCGGGAAGACGCACCGGATCGAAGTTGATAGTCCGCGCCGGGCTCAGCCGCACTCCGCGCGAATCGCGGATCGCGAAATCAAGCCACGTAATCGGATTGCGGGCCGTCCCGCCGCTGTGGATGAGGAGTTCGCGACCGGCGCGGTTCGTGAGGGTGACGGTGGCCAGCACGGATTCATGCGCCACGTACTGCGGCTTCGTCACCTCGAGCGTGACCTGCACCTGCGCCTCCAATCCGCCCGCCAAGGCGGCAAGACCGAGAAGGAACGGAGGGAATTTCGGCAACACAGGGCTTCGGCGAACGGGAATACTCATGCCTTGGCGATGCGTTCCGGCATGCAAGAGGAAAGAACGCCCGATCGCAAGCGAAAGTGACGGTTTCGCCCAGAACCAACGCGCCAACGCCTCCGGGGTATGTGTTCAGGGGGTTTCGGGCGGGAGCGGGATGGTATCGCGGACGATGCGGAATCCGAGGTCGCGCCGGCGGACGCGGCGGGAGTCGAACCAAATGCGGGCCCGCACCGCGTTCCGGGGGTTGAGATAGGAGGCGCCGCAAGAGAGGGGTTTTTTGGGATTCATCGGGTAGGCGGGGTTTTTAGCGGGGTCGCGCACCCACTCGGAGACATTTCCCGCGAGGCCGTGAATGCCGCGGGGGGTGACATCAGTTCGGGCGGCGTCGACGGGGCCCCACGGCGAGACGGCGAGTTCGGCGTCCTGCGAAGCGGCCAGCCACTCCGTCTGGGCCGGGAGACGCCCTCCCTTCCAGTTGGCGTAAGCACAAGCGTCCCACCAGTCGATCTCGACCACCGGGTAGTCGAGTCCGACCGGCAGTCCGTCCCATGTTCCGGCCGATCGGGCCGCGGTCCACATTGATTCCCAGTCGTCAGGGGCATGGTCGGGTTTGGTTGGGGGCTGGTCTGGGTGGTCGTATGTCCGGCGGCGCGTTTCCGGCAGCCGCGCGAGGGCCTCGAGGAACTCCGCGTATTCGGAGATCGTCACTTCGTGGGAACCGATCCAGAACTCATCGAGAGAAGTGAAGTTGCCGTTGTGGGTCCGGTAGCGGCCGTCCGGGATCCGGACCAGCATTCCGAGATCCCGGCGCGGGCCGGGTGGCGTGGGGGGTCTCGTGAGGTAAATTCCGGCCACGCCGAGGATGCCGATGAGGAGGACCGCGATCATCAAGGCCACCATGGCGCGCCTCGAATTGCTTTGGCGGGCGGGGCCGGCCATGGCTGGCGCGATCGGCTGGGAGGCGACAATGGCGCCTTCCGAAAGGTCTTTATCAAGGCGCCGGGCGGTGTGAACCACCTGCGTCCACGTCAGGCCGTTTCCGTCCCGCTCGGCCATGAGCTTCAAGAGGGTGGTGGTGCGAGTGGCGCCGGGCGCCCCCCTCTGAAGAAGATCGAGGAACAGGTCCGCAAGGACGAAACGGTCGTGCCGAGCCACGTCAGGATCAGGCGGACCGGACACCGCAAGATTCACGAGGCGCAGCACGTCGTGGTGGTCGAGGATCAGATGCCGGGGTTCGAAAGGAAGGGTCGCGACGCCGCGCTTCTCGAGGTGCTCCATGGCGTCCGCAACCTGTCGCAACAGGCGAACGACGCGGCGGGGCGAGAGGGTTTCGCCGGCCTCCCGGAGGACGTCCAGCGGACGGCCACGAAGCCACTCGCGGGCGCAGTAGACGTTCTCCTCGTGATGCACGGCCTCGTAGACGGTTCCGATGCCGACGTGCTCGACGCCGGCCATGGCCCGCACGTCGGCGAGAAACGTGCCGACGGCATTCGCGTCGTCCCGGGCTTCGGGTTTGAGGACGTCGAGGACGACATTTCTTCCCATCGACACCTGGCTGGCCCGGTAGGTTCGGGTCAGGGGGCCATCCGAGAGCACATCCTCGAGAAGGTAGTCGCCCAGCCGGGGCGGGGCTTCGGACTCGTCGCCGGGCATCGCCATACTTCAGACTGCGCCGGGATAGCGCAATGCGGCTGAAAGACAACGGGAATCAGCGTTCCGGGAGGGGCGGCAGAAGCGGGTTGAGGACGTTGAGATCCTCGGGGATGAACTCCTCGGGAACGAACAGGGGATGCCGCTGGGGCACGTTGGCCTTCCGGGCAAGCGTGCGCGGCCATGCCTGCTGGTCGATCAGCTCGTCTTCGTAACGCAGCTCGACGATGTGTCCGAAATAGCGGCGTTCGCCGAGGAGGTGCGCGTCAACCGCGGCCTCCTGCGGAATGAAGTACGACACCTGCAGGAGTTCTTCCGGCGTTCCCTTCCAGTCGACCGGGGCGGTGCCCCACTCGAACTCCCGCTCGCTGTCGGGGGCGGCTTCCCGGACTTCGTCGTCGACCTTGTCAAAGAACCGCACCTTGAGATCGACGAGATCGGGATTGATCGTCCGAGCGGGGGCGGAGACAACCGGGATCGTGATGATGACCTTTTCGCCGCCGGTCACACGGGGGTCCGAGAATTGGCGGATTCGCCCGAGGGCGAGGTGGCCCGTCATGGAGCGTCCCTCCTCGAAGCCGTGGCTCAGTTTGTGGGAAGCCAGTTCGAACAGGCTGCCGGCCTGTTGCGGACCCAGCGCGAACACCTTCTGATAGTGGTCGGCCGCCTTCTCGTAGAGGCCCATGGTCTCGAACACCTCCGCCGACAGATAGAGCACCGTGGGATCGTCTGGAGCGGTCTGGCCGGCTTCCTCGAGTTTCACGATCGCCCCGCGCATGTCGCCGCGGACGCGCGCCGCGCGGGCCTCCTCGACGAGGCGCTCGACCATCGGCTCGGCGATCGGCGGCGCCCCGAGAACCGGCGTCGACGATGCCGGTTCCGCGGCGGCGGACACGGGACGCGCCGGCGGCTGACTCCGCGCCGGGCGTGACGCAAGGTCTTCCCCGGGGGCGGACGCCGGCGGGTCGGACGCCGGTGCCGGCACGGCCACCGGAACGTATTCCTTGACGATCCGCTCGACCACCCGGGATTCGCCGGCCGGGTGGCTGCGGAGCGCCAGCGCGACACCGACCGCCACCAGCTCGATGAAGGCCACGAGGGCCATCAGCCAGCAGGCTGCGTGGAAGGTGCCGAGCCGGGGACGAGAGCGAGGTGCGGGAAGCGGCACGGGCGGCAAGACTAGCGATGCAGGCCGCGGGCGTCAATGCCGCGGGCAAGCACGCGATACCGGCGCGCAGGCCTCGCTCGCCGCGCTCTCGGGCCCCGGTCCATGGGCCGGCCAACCCCGCCGGGACGGCGGCGGCCGCCATGAGAACGATCCGTCTCACCCGAGAGCTTGCCGGCGGATGGCGCCGTCCCCGGCGGCATCAGGCCGCCGCCGCGCCCTCGGGGCGAAGCAGGGAGCGATAATGATTCAGCTGGACGGCGGACTCAGGTAAGGAAGACGCACCCACTGGCGACGAGATGAGGCAGACTTGCGGATTCCGGGCATTGGATCTCGGCCTGACGCCGTGCGAAGCGGCGGCCGCCTTGCGCCATCTTCCGGGGCTGTGCTTCTTTGACAGCGCCGGTCATTGCGCGGGCTCCCCTCCCCTTTCGATCGTGGCGGCCCGGCCTCGCCACATCCGGCGTGGGCATCTCTCGGCGCCGGAGGGACTTCGAGACGATCTTGAGCGCTGCCGGGTCGACGGGCCGGACTGCGGGTTTCCCCTCGGCGCGGCGTGCGGCTGGGTGGATTACGACGGGCGCTTTCGTTTCGCGTTCTACGACGACCTGCTGGTCTACGCGCACCTCTGCCGGCAATGGTTCGAGGTGGGTTCGCTGGCCGGAGAACTGCAACCCCTCCCCCACCCCGCCCGCCATGACTTGCGCCACGGGTGGGCGGCCGGTTTCACGCGAGCCGGCTTTCTGAAGGCAGTAAGCCGGGCCCGCGAGCACATCGCGGCGGGCGACATCTACCAAGTGAACCTTTCGCAGCGCTTCGAGAGGCGGGTGGCGCCGCAGGACTCCCTGTTCGGGCTCTACGAGCGGCTTCGAAGCGTCTCCCCCGCCCCGATGGCGGCCTATCTCGACGCCGGTGAGCGCGAGGTGCTGTCCTCGTCCCCCGAGACCTTTCTCCGGATGCACGGCCGCTCGATCCAGACCCGCCCCATCAAGGGGACCCGCCCCCGCTTCGCCGACCCCGGACGCGACAGCCGCTCCGCCTTCGAACTGCAGACCTCCGAAAAGGAAATCGCGGAGCTGGTCATGATCACCGACCTCGAACGCAACGACCTCGGTCGCGTCTGCGAGTTCGGCAGCGTCACGGTCACCGACCTCCTGAAACTCGAGCGCTTCGAACAGGTCCATCATCTCGTCTCGACCGTCACCGGCCAGCTCCGCGCGGACGCCGGCCACCTCGACGCCCTCGCAGCCTGCTTCCCGGGCGGCAGCATCACCGGCGCCCCCAAAAAGCGCGCCATGGAGATCATCGCGGATCTCGAACCGGTTCCCCGCGGGCTCTACACCGGCGCCATCGGATACCTCGGATACAACGAGGAAAGCCAGTTCAACATCGCCATCCGCACCCTCGTGCGCGATGGCCCCCTCCTCAGCTACAGTGTCGGGGCCGGCATTGTCGCCGACTCCCTTTCCGAAATGGAATACCGGGAAACCCTCCAGAAAGCGGAAGGCATCCGGCTTGCGCTCGGCGAAGACACCTCCTGACCGGCCCGCATGCGGCGTGGATTCGGGCCCGCTCCCCCGCTGAACCCGGCTACAAAAACTTTCCGGGGTTGAGGATGCCGTTGGGGTCGAGGGCGTTTTTGAGGGCGCGGTGGGCGGCGAGGCCGGCGGGGCCGAGGGCCTGCTCGATCCAGGGTTTCTTGGCGAGGCCGACGCCGTGCTCGCCGGTGATGGCGCCACCGTTGGCGAGAATCCATGTGAAGAGGGTGTCGAGGGCGCCCCGGGCGCGGGCTTGGGTTTGCGGGTCGTGGTAGTTTTCGACCATGAGGTTGGCATGGATGTTGCCGTCGCCGGCGTGGCCGAAGCAGGCCATGGCAAGACCGGTTTGCTCTTCGAGGCGGCGGGCGAACTCGACGAGGTCCACGAGCTTCGAGCGGGGCACCACCACGTCCTCGTTGAGCTTCGTGAGGCCGGTGGCCTTGAGCGAGTATGAGAAGTCACGGCGAAGCTGCCAGACGCGTTCGCACTCCTCGTCGCCGGCGTGGGATTCGACGCTCAGGGCGTTCAGGCGGTTCAGGAGGGCGGCGAGTTCCCCGCGCTCGTGACGCACGGCGGCGGAACGCCCGTCGATCTCGACGATCAGGTGGGCGTCGCCGGCGGGCAGGGCGGAAGGGCCGAGATAGTCGCGGGCGGCCCGGAGGGTGAAGCCGTCCGTGATCTCGAGCGCCGAGGGGAGGTGGCCGGCGTCGAGGATTTCCTGCACCGCGCGCGCGGCCTCCGGGAAGGCCTCGAAGGTGGCGGTCAGCATGGCGCGGGATTCGGGGTGGGGGATGAGCCGCAGGGTGGCTTCCGTGATGACGCCGAGGAGACCTTCGGAGCCGGTGAAGAGACCCACCATGTCGAAGCCGGTCTTGTTCTTGTGGCAGCGCGAGCCGCACCGAAGGATGGCGCCGCCGGCCAGCACCACTTCGAGGCCAAGGACATAGGTTCGGGTCACGCCGTATTTCAGGCAGCGGGGGCCGCCGGCATTGGTGGCGATGTTGCCGCCGATCGAGCATTCATGGAGCGAGGCGGGATCCGGCGGGTAATACCAGTTTCGCCGGCGGGCGGCATCATGGAGGTCGCCGGTGATGACACCGGGCTGCACGACGGCCACGCCGTCGCCGGGGTTCAGATCGAGGATGCGGTTCATGCGGGCCACCGACAGCGCGATTCCGCCCGCGGCCGGCACGCACCCGCCGACGTATCCGGCCCCCGCGCCGCGGGTCGTCACCGGAATGCCGCGCCGGTCGGCAAAGCGCAGGGTCTGCGCGACATCGGCCGTCGATTCCGCAAAGACCACCACCTCCGGAAGACGGGAAGCGTGCCACTTGTCGCTCGCGTGGGTCTCGAGAACCTCTTCCGAAACCGAGATCTTCGAAGGGCCAAGGAGCTGGGCGAGAGCGTCGTGCACGGCGTGGTCATAGTGCGGCAGCGCCCTCCCGGATGCCAAAGGTTTTTGCGCCCCCGGCTTGACGTTCCGATTCGTCTTCGAAGCATGGCGGCGATGCGCAGGAGACGCGAGCAGGCGGGCGGATGCCTCCCGATGATCTGGGCGCAGCGCGAAACGGTCCTGGCCCTCGCGCTGGGAATCTGGCTGGCGGGCTACTGGCTCGCCGACGGCTGGCACCATCGCCGGCTGCTCTGGCTGGTGGCGCTCGCGGCCGTGCTGAACGCGGACGCGATGGCCCGGACGGTCGTTCGGACGCGCTGGCTGTGGGGAGCGGCGATCCTGCTCGGCTGGCAGACGTTGACGAGGCTCTGGGCGGGCGCCGCGGTCACCCCGGTGGCTTCGCCGGCTGATGCGCTGGCCGTCATCTTCCTGCTGACGGCCCTCGCGGCAGCGGGGCGGCGGGGCGACACGGCCCCGTGGCTGGCCGCGGGGCTGTGCCTCTTGAGCGCGCTGGTGGCGAGTTTTGTCCTCCCGGAGTACTACCTCCACCGGGGACAATCCTTCGCCGACAATCGCCTGCGCAACACCCTCGTCTACGAGGATGGTTTGAACGCGGTCCTTACCGGGATGCTCTTCATGTTCGGAGCGTGCGGGGCGGCCTGGTTTTCGAGGCGCGCGGACTGGCGGATTCGCCGCGTTCTGTGGTTGGCGGTTCTGGCGGTTCTGGTGTTCGGGCTTCTGGCGACGCAGAGCCGGGCCCCGATGCTGGGCGGCGTGGCGGCCGGGACGGTGCTGGTCTGGTTCGGGCGGAAACGCATGTTGCCGGCGGTGGCGATCGGCGCCGTCACGACCGCCGCCTACTTCGCGGTCCTCCTGCTCGACGAGCAGGGCGGAGGGGAGGCGGCGGGAGACCTCGTGGGACGCGGCTCGACCGGGAGATTCTCCATCTATCACTGGTTCTTCTCCCGCATGCAACCCGCCGACTTCCTGATCGGCAAGGGCATGGGAACGGCGACCGAGATCCCCGAAGAGCAGATCGGGTGGCTCGTGTATCACCCCCACAGTTCATACTTCACGCAGTTCTACCTCACCGGCCTGATCGGCCTCGCGTTGCTGGGCGGGGTTCTGGGCTGGGCGGGACGCGCCGCCTTGCGCGAGGCAAGCCGCCGGGACGACGCCCTGTGGCTGGCGTTGCTGGCAGCCGGCGGAACCTCGCTCCTGTTCGACGGCAGCCACATCTTCTCCCTGCATTCCGTGCCGCGGATCGAGTTCCTCCTCGTGGCGGCGCCCGCCGCGCTCCTCATGGGCAGGGCCGGAAACCGGCGCAACGGTTGAGCGGGGCCGGGCTCCGGTTGGCGGTTGGGCGCGGGGGCCGATTGGGGATTTCAAGGGTTTTGGCCGAAGGGGACGGGGGTCCGGCGTTGGGCGCGGTTGGCGAGCAGTTGGGGTTCCTGCTGGTAGCCGAGCTTGGCGAGCTTGCGTGCGGCTTCCGCCACGAGGCGCCCGTAGGTCGGGCGCGAGCGTTGCCCGCGGGGCCGGTCGCGGATGGCCTGCACCATGGCGAAGGTGAAGGCGCCGTAACTGACCGAGCCGTGCAGGTATTCGGAGGCCGTCTGCGTCTCGCGGCAGGCCGCGCAGACCAGCGGGAGATAAGGCCCGAGTTTGGCGGTTTTGCAGTCCTTGTGCAGCCGGCCCAGCCGCTCGCGCAGGCGGTCGTACTTTTTGTACGGCAGGTCACGCAGTTCCGTGGCGCGGCCGATCCGCCGGACGTCGCCGGAGCGGCCGTAGTAGGCGGCCCGGACGGCCGCGGCGTCCTCGCGGGTCTCCCTGTCGACATACTCGGGCGGGAGGAATTCCGGGTTCAGTGCGGCTCCGAGACCTTCCTGCTCCCACATCTGGAGGCCGGCGTTCCACCTCCGGCAGGGGTGCTCGATGTCGGGCGGACCGCTGACCGAACGCACCGCGGGTCCGCCCGGGCGCGCCACCCCGCCGGAATGGCAGCAGTCAAGGAACATCATGAAGTGGCTTTCCGGCGGCAGGTCGGCGTAGAACGGCTGCAGGTCCCGGTCGCGGACCCCGCCAGAATTACTAAAATCGTAGTCGTAAGTGACGAGGATTTCCTCGCGCTGGTCGGCCTCGCCTTCGGCGTTGAGCGAGGGGACGAGGCATCCGTGCCCGCTGAAGGCGAGAAAGCGGTGGTCGCCGGGGCGGACGTCGCCCAGCAGCCACTGCAGATGATCGAGGACGTTCTCCCGGCTCGCGCGCCGGTTGTGGAGGAGACGGATTTCGCGCGGCTGGAAGCCGGCTTCCTGGAGCGCCGCGCTGAGGAGGTAGGTGTCGTTGACGCCGCCGGCAAGCGGCGGGATGGCGGCGTCGCGGCAGCGGTCGATTCCGACCAGGACGGCCCGGCGGGCGGGCGGGCGGGCCTCGCGGGCGCGCCGGGCGCGGATTTCGCTGGTCCGGCGGGTCCATGTCCTCCCGGCGCGGATCGGCTTCCAGACGTGCTCGGCGGTGGTGTGGTGGCCGAGGTATCCCGCCCCGCTGTGACCGTAGGCATGCCGCACCTCGAGGTGGGTGAAATGCCCGGCGCGGATATGGTCGAGCGGCGTCACGAAGAGCGGATCCCGCGGGTTGTGGAGATTGAACCAATGCCGGGCGCGGACCGGGATCTGGCGGCCCCCGAACTCGCGGCGCAGGAAGGCGTTGCCGATCTGGGTTCCCATGGTGACGAAGTAGCGCTCCGCCATGAGGGCGGGCTCCTCGGACAGGCAGGCATCGTAGGCGAGGAGCCCGCCGAAACTGTGCGCGATGACCAGTTCCGGATCGTGCCGGCGGATCGTCTCGACGACCCGTTTCCGCAGCGCGGCCCGCAGGTGATCGTCGTGAGCCCATGCCGCCACCTGCCGAGCCATGAAATACATTTCGTCGCTGAGCACGAGCCCCCGCTCGCGCCGGAACCACTCCCCGGCGCGGGTCGCGAGGTAGCTTCGCAGCAGGTCGGAAGCCACCCTGAGATAGTCGAGTCCGTCCGGCGCGGGGAACTCCCGGACCACGTCCTCGTATCGCAACACGCCGGGGTGGGCGTCGCCTCCGGGCCCACTTTCCGGTCCCAGCGGGTTCTCGACCGGGAACTCGATCCCCGCCAGCCGCGCCGCGTGCTGGATCTGCCCCACCCAGTGCGGAACCCACTGCCGCAATTCTTCCTCGCCTTCGTGAAAGCCGAGGCCATGGACGAACATCACCCTCATGACGGGCCCTTCATAGGACCCGCGGGCCGCGGATCAAGTCCGCGGTCGGTGCGCCGCCATTCCGGACCGCTGGCTGGCGGATCACGCTCGAGTCAGTCAGTTCGCGGTTCTCGCGGGGGATGATGCGGCCGAAGTCGTTTGCGACGGGAGGCCGTCGCGGCAGGCGGCGAGGGCCGTGAGGGTGTAACCGGTGCCGTAGGCCTGGTGGTAGTCGTAGAGCGGGTAGTCCCACCACGAGCCGTCCCTTTCCTGTTTCGACAGGAGGATCCTGGCGTAATGCCCGTGGTAGAGGGGGCGTTCCCCGGCGGGCAGGAGGGCGATGCAGTCCATGGCGTAGTAGTGGCCGTAGTAGTAGAAGTACCCCGAGTTGGCGAAGTGGGTTTCGTGAGGAACGGGCCGTTTGCGGGCGATGTCGACCCATCCGTTGCGCAGGATGAGGCGGTCGAGCCAGATCCTGACGACCTCGTCGGGGACCGAAGCGGGGTCGTAAGCGCGCCGGGCGGCATTGCACGCCTGGGAGCGGCACAATGAACCGCCGGGGCGGTTGATCCCATGGCGCGGACGGTAGCGGTGGGCGTCCGAATACAGGTAAGCGAAATCCGGAGTCTGTTGACGTTCGAGAAAGGCGAGCCCGCGGCGCACCTCGCGCTCCGGAAGGGGAAGGTCCATCACGTCGCGAGCCCGCTTGAGCGCAAGCAGGACCGTGGCGGTCGTGAAACTCGTCGGCATGCCGGACGGCTTCCGGGTGATTTCGTCGAAATCGTAATACCCCCATCCGGCGTTGACGTCCTCGTAGCGCTTCAGCAGGTCGATCTGCCGGGCCGCAAGGTTCCGGAGGGCGGATCGCCGGGTTTCGTCGCCATCACGGAATTCGTAGAGGGCGCCGAGCGCCTTCAGGGCGTAGGAATGCCCCCAGGTATTGTACATGGTGCGCAGGTCGGCGCGCCGCAGCCGGGGAAGTTCCCCGAGGAAATACTGCTCGGCCGCCTCAATGGCGGCGACCGTGGCGGGCCGCCGGTCACCGCTGGCGAGCAACCCTTCGAGGGCCAATCCGCTCGAGCCGGCCCGGAAGGCATGGTGCGCGCCGGGGATGGGCGCCGCGATATTGAGCCCCTTGGTGCGCGTCGGGCCGCCCCACGAACCGTTCTTGTTCTGCGTCGCCACGAGGAAATCGACACCCCGCCGGATGGCCTGATCGATTTCCGCCCGGGACGGCGGGTCGATCTCGGGGAGAGGCGGCAGCGAGGACTGGTAGGCGGGTTCGCGGTCCGGCGCGACGACCGCCGCGGGATCGGGCCCGGCGGCCACAAAAGCGACGGGGCACAGGGCGGCCGGGAGCAGGAACTTGCGAAGGACAGCCATCACGATTTCTCTGATTCGGCGGGAACAACGACCACCTGCCCCGGCTCGAGGCCGGACCGGATCTCGACCTTGCCGTTCGACTCCATGCCGGCTTCGACCGGCGCCGAATTGGTTTCATCCCGGCCGGTCTTGACGAGCACGGTGTAAGAGCCGTCGGCCTCTTCATGGAGGGCGCCCGACGGGATCGCGATGGCCTCCGGCACGTCGTAGACCGTCACGACAACGCGGCCCTTCATGCCGGGAACGGGGTCGAGACCCGCGGGGCGCTGCCCGGGCGCCAGCACGACGCGAAACTTGCGGTCAAGGCCGGGGTGGCTCGCCACTTTCGTGACCGTGACCGGCACGCGGGAATGCGGGGCGGCGGCCGGGGCGGCAAAACCGCTCTGGCCCGGCTCAAGGCGAGCCACCTCGGTCTCCTCGACGAAGGCGTCGAGTTCCAGCGCGACGTCGTCCGGCACCACCGTCGCAAAGACCGTCCGGGGCGGAATCTTGCCGCCCGGCTTCATGAACTTCGCCGCCGAGCCGGCATCCCACCGGCCGTCCCCGATTTCGCCATGGTAAACCCGCCCCTTGGCCGGCGAGCGCAGGTGCATGCGGTCACGGTCCCGCCTGAGTTCGGCGTCCTTCCCGGCGGCGCGCTGGTTCTCGGTGCGAAGTTTCTTGACGTCGAGATGTTTCTGTTCGAGCGAGCGGGGCAAGCTGTCGCGCTGGGTTTCCCATGCGAGGGTGGCGGTTTTGAGGGCCTCCCCGGCATCGACGGCCTCGCGGGGCAGGGCGGTTTCGAGAGTGCGCCTTGAGGTGATGCGGGCTTGTTTGAGATGGAACTGGGCGTCGTCGACCTGCGAGCGCTGGCGTTTCAGGATGATTTCCTCGGTTTCCTCGGTGAGGTCGTCCTCTTTGTACATCTTGAGGAGCTGCTCGAGTTCCTCGGTGGCGTATTCGAGGTAGCGTTCGGCCTGTTCGACGGACCGCCGGGCTTGTTCTTCCCGCAGCGGGCGCCCGACGTTTTCGAAGTAAGCGAGGTCCTCGCGGGCGCGCTCGTGCAGGCGCCGGGCGGAGTCGAGTTCCCGCGGGACGGAGGTTTCGAGGGTGGCGAGTTCGCGTTCGGCTTCGGCGAGGGCCAACTCGCGCAGGCGGGCCGTGAGCTTCTGGCCGGCGATCTGGCGATCGAGTTCTTCGGTGTCAAGGACGACGACCGGTTCGCCCTTCTTGACGGTCCCTCCCTGGTCGACGAGCTCGACGATGGTGAAATCGGTCCACGCCTCGGGGTCGATCCGGAGGGGATGCGCCTTGGCCGGCAGGAAGGTGGCATCGAACGACGCCGTGACCGTGAAGGGAGCTTTCTCGATTCGGAGTTCCTCGGCGATGGCGGGGGCCGCGATCGCCAGGACCAACATTGACAATGGATGCTTCATGACTTCATTCAGTAAGATGGGCCGCCCGCAGGCAATCACCCGCCCGCCTTGCAGGCCAGCCAGATGGTGTGGAGACGCCTTCGTTTCCCCTTGCGGGAAGGAGGCACACTCTCCCGGCTGACGTCGAATCCAGCCTGGAGGAGGCGCCGCTCGAAAGCGGTTCCGGAAACCCTGCTGCATACTGCCAGCAAACCGCCGTTTTTCAATCCCTCACGGGCACGATCGAGAAACGACGGCCGCGGAAGATCGCGTGCATCGACGACCTTGGCAAGGCCGGCGTCCATCCGGGCGTCGATCAGGATGGCGTGGTAGGCGTCGCGCGCGTTCCGGAGCGCCTCGGGGAGTGCCTCCCGGCGCCAATCAAGGCGCGGATCGCCCAGTTGGCCGGGGTGAAGATGACCAAGGAATGCGCGATGCCATGCGAGAAGGGCGGATTCGGGCTCGGCCACGACGAAGGTGGCGCGCTTCTGCGGGAGAGCCTCCCGGGCGGCCGCCACCGCGAATCCCAGCCCGACGCCCCCCAACAGGAGACGTGGCTGCCGGACCCGGCGAAACGGGGCACAGGCGAGCCGGCCGAGCGCTTCCTCCGCGGCCGAGGCATCGCTGCTGAGCGAGGACCCTCCCCCGGATTGCAGAAAATAAGTGCCGTCGTGCTCGAACAGGGCGAGTTCCACTCCATCCGGGGCGGCGGCCTCGGCAAGCTTGAGGGTCGGCTTCATGGAACGAGGCAAGAGTCGGCATGAAAGCCGCGGAATCGAGCATTTTCTCCCCCCTCCGTGCTTGTCAGATCGACCGCCGACGGGATAGAACCTCATCCGTCATGTCAGAACAACCACCGCAACCGCAGACACCCCCACCCGCCGGAGCCGGCGGAGGACAGATTCCAGGCGCTGAAAAGAAGGTCATCGCCGGCATCCTTGGCATCCTCCTCGGGGGCCTCGGAATCCACAAATTCTACCTCGGCTACTCGAAGGAGGGAATTATCCAGATCGTCATCACCCTCGTCACCTGTGGAGCGGGCAGCTTGATCGGCCTCATCGAGGGCATCATCTATCTCACCAAGACGGACGAGGAGTTCGTTGCGACTTACGTCACGGGCCAGAAGGGCTGGTTCTGACGGGACGCCCGCCTCATGGCGCACCTGAGCGACAAGGAATGGCGGGAGCTGGTTCGCCTGCGGCGAGCCGTGGCCCGGGCCGAACAGGTCTTGTCCGGGGTGGATCGCGCTCTTCTGGCGGACTCCGGGCTGTGCAACACCGACGTCTTCATCCTCGAGCGGCTGGCGCGCAAGGGACCCCGGCCGGTCAACGGCTTGGCACGCCGGGTGGGCCTGACGAGCGGGTCGATGACGGCGGCAGTGCAACGACTGTGCCGCCGGGGGCTGGCGGAGACACGACGGGATGTCGAAGACAAACGGGTGGTGTGGGTGTCCCCGACCGCGGATGGCGAAACGCTGGCGGAGGCCTTCGCGCAGGACCGCCGCGAGGCCTTCGAGCGCATCTTCGCGGAGTGGACGACCCGCGAACAGTCCCTGCTGACGGGCCTCCTGAAGCGCCTTCGCAAGAGCGGCGAGCTGGGCCTCCCCGCCACGGGAGGAACCGGCGGCAAGGCGCCCTCAACCCTCTCGAAAACTTACCACGACCGGCCCTGAGAAGTGTTTTCGAGCCCTTGGCCGGCGCGCTGAAGATCGCGTCCGACACCGGAGACGGTGTTGCAGGAACCGAGGAACAGGGCAGCCGGGAGGGCAACGCACAAGAGGAACACAATGCGGCGTTTCATGACACGGAATTAACGCCTCCGGCCAGAATTGCAATTGATTAGTGCTTCTTAACTTCCACCGCGCGTGGTATGGTCGCGGCGCCTCTTCGGCATCCGGGTCGCAGCGGGCGGCCGGCGTCGCCGCTTGCCGGGCCGGAAGCCGGCGTTAGAGTCGCTCCAAGATTCGAACTCGTCACAAATGAGTCAGATTTTCCGACAGGGGCCTGCCTTCGTCTCGTGTCTCACGCGTCGCAGGATTGGTGCGGCGGTCTGAGTCATTCGCGCGCCGGGTTCCCCATCTTTACTCGCTTCATGGATACCATCCTCAATGTTCTCTACGGCGCGGCCCTGATCGCGGTGGTGGTCGGGTTGTTCAACGTCATCATTTTTGTCCACGAGCTGGGACACTTTCTCGCGGCACGGTGGCGCGGACTGCAGGTGGACCGGTTTCAGATCTGGTTCGGGAAACCGATCTGGAAGAAGGAACGGAACGGCGTGCAGTACGGGCTGGGCTGGATCCCCGCCGGGGGATTCGTGGCGCTGCCCCAGATGGCGCCCATGGAATCAATCGAAGGATCGAACCGGGAGAGCGAGGACGGGCGGCCGCTGCCGCGCGTGAAGCCGCTGGACAAGATCATCGTGGCCTTCGCCGGACCGCTCTTCAGTTTTCTGCTGGCCCTGACGGCGGGCGTGGTGGTCTGGAACATCGGCCGGCCGAAGGATTTTGTGGAATCGCAGGTCATCGGATACGTCGCCAAGGACAGCCCGGCCGAGGAAGCGGGCCTGAAAGTCGGAGACAAGATTCTCGAAGTCAACGGGGAGGCGGTCCATGGCTTTGTCGGCTCGCCCGCCCTCGACTCGATCCAGGAGAGCATCATGCTCAGCGAGGGGGATTCGATCACCTTCACCATCGAGCGCCCCGGGGTGGGAATCATCCAGCGCACCTCGGAATTCAAGATCCCCGAAACCAGCTGGTTCCGGCGCAAGGGCATGCGACAGGTGGGCATCTGGACAAAGAACAAGACCGTCATCGGCAAGGTCTCGAAAGGCAGCCCCGCCGACCAGGCCGGACTGAAAAAAGGAGACCTCGTGGTTTCCGTGGACGGCCATACCCTGAACTCGAACCGCGAGTTCGTGGAACTCGTCGAGCACTCCGGCGGCCGCCCGATCGAGCTGCTCGTCGAACGTGACGGCAAATTGCTGCCGCCGATCACGGTGCGCCCTCAGATCCCGCGAAACGAAAATCTCCCGGAGGAACTCCGCCGGCCGATGATCGGAGTGGGGTGGGGCGACACCGGAGAGTGGATCAAGGCGCCCTATCACCCCGACCCGTTCACGCAGGTCAAGGACAGCCTGCGCATGATGTGGGTGACGATCACCTCGATCGCTTCCCGGGAATCCAGCATCGGGATTCAGCATCTTTCGGGTCCGGTGGGGATCGGCGGGGCGATGTTCGACCTGCTTCGCACCCCGGACGGCTGGAAGCGGCTGTTGTGGTTCATGGTGTTGTTCAACGTGAACCTTGCGGTTTTGAACATGCTGCCGTTTCCGATCCTCGACGGCGGCCACATCGTGCTGGCGACCGGCGAGATGATTGCGGGCCGCCCGGTCAAGGCCCGGATTCTCGAGGTGGTGCAGACGGCCTTTGCGCTGGCGCTGCTGACACTGTTCCTGTTCATCACCTCGAAGGACATCGGAGACCGGCTCGGTTTCGGCGACCCCAAGGAATTCGAATGGTCGACGTCCACCGATACCTGACCACTAGCATCAGGACTTGCGACGAGCCGCATTCCGGGACAACCTGCAAGCCGCCGTGAGGAACTTTCCGGCTGCAACTTCGGTGAACGTGGCGCGGATGGCGTTCGTGCTGGTGTGCGAACTGGCGGGGATCGGCGCGGCGCTCAGCACCAAGGGGACGCACTTCGCGGTCCCGGTGTGGGCCGGCATGCTGGCGGGCCTTGGGGTGGCCGGGGTGGTTCTGTTCGTCGAGAGCTGCCTCGGGGCCTTCACCCTGCGGGGCTTCACAACCACCACCTTCGGGATTCTGGTGGGCCTGTTCTGCGCATGGCTGATCACGAAGCTCGGATACCAGTCGGCGGTGGCGGGAGTGGTCGAGGGCCTCAGCGCCGGGAATCCGCAGCTCGATGCGGCGGGGATCGCGAACACGCTCAACTTCGCGCTGAACATCTTCCTTTTCGCGAGTCTCGCCTTCCTTGGAGCGGTGCTGGCGATGCGCAGCGGGCGGGATGATTTCGCGTTCATCGTCCCGTATGTCCGGTTCCGGCAGGATGCCGCCTCGGGGCAGCCGCTGCTGCTGGATGCGGACGTCATCATGGACGGCCGGGTGCCGCGCATCCATGCCTCCGGGTTCCTGACCGGCCGCCTGATCGTCCCGCGCTTCGTTCTCGACGAGCTCAAGGTGCTGGCCGGCTCGCCCTCGCCCGGCAAACGCCAGCGCGGCGAACGGGGTCTCGACAGCCTCGAAGAAATGCAGAACGACAAAAACATCCGGATCTCGATCCACGACCCGCACGAAACCGCCAGCAACGCCGGAATGGACACCCGCCTTATCCAGACCGCCCGCATGCTCGGGGCCCGCCTCCTCACCACCGACGAAAACCTCACCAAGGTGGCCCGCCTCCAGAACGCCGAGGTCCTCAACATCAACGACCTCTCCGAGGCCCTGAAACCGGCGGTGGTCGTCGGCGAAAAAATCCGCCTCGCCCTCGTGCGCGGCGGCAAGGACGAACACCAGGCGGTCGGATACCTCCCCGACGGCACCATGATCGTCGTCAACCACGGCGCCCCGAAGATCGGAACCACCCAGGACGTCCTCGTCATCTCAACCCTCCAGACCAGCGCCGGTCAGATGGTCTTCGCCGAACTCTTCGATCCCGACGAAGCCGCGGCGTGACACCCGGACCCCAAAAAATCCCAGTGGCTTCCCGTGTGAGCGTTTGGGAGTGCGCATTGTCCTCTCACCCCGACTCGGTGATCGCTCGCATCCGAAGGATGATCGACAGAAAGTCAGGGTAGTTCTCAGGCCGCCTGAGCTAATCAGGTCCGAGTGAATCCTCGCGCGGCCCGGGATCAACTCGTCGCTCCGAGGTCTGTAGCGATCAAGGGACAGGTCCGTTCTCGAGTGGTGGCGTGAGGGGCTGTCACGGGTTGTATGATCCCCCGTAGCCCGGCTCGTACAACCGGAGGCCGGTATGTTCGGCGATTTCGGGGAAGTGGCGGTCGACCGCGTAGACCGGGATCCGGTCCTGCAGGGCGATGGCGGCGATGAGGACATCGAGCCACGGGACGGTCACGCCGTGATCGCGCAGCCTCCACGCCAAGGCGATGGCGTTTTCCCAATCCTCCGCGGAGCACCGGCGGAATGGGATCACGGCAAGGCACTGTCCAAGGCGCCTTCTTTCATTGCGGCGGGCCCCTCCAAGGATCTCCAGCCGGACCGGATCGCAGAGGAGGGTCTTGTCCTCATCGAGCAGGCCTTCCAAGGCGAGTTTGACCTCGATCCGCCCCTTGCGGCGCAGCCCTTCGATCCAGGCGGAGGAATCAACCAGAACCATGGATTCAATGCTCCGTGAGTGGAGGGACGGGATTGGCGGGATCGCGGCCGCCCTCGTCCATATCAGGATCCGGGTAGTCGAATACCCCCTCCCGGATCATGCGCCCGAATTGTCGGGCTTGTTGCCGGCGCACAAACTCCACGACCGCCTTCGCCAGCGCCGGACTCTTGTTCTTCTCACCTGTCAACGCCATGGCGGCCTCAACCGTCGCCTCGTCAATTTCAACGCTGACCCTCATCCCGCAAATATGATGCAATATGCTGCCTGATCAATAAAAATTTGCAGCATGTCGATTCGTATTGGGACAAGTGAGTTCTCGCTTCAGCCCCCCCGGCGGGCTTGCCCGCTGGAGGCAACGATTGTCAGCTACCGGGGCTGCAACCACATTCAGCCCGTGGGAGGCGCGAACGCTCCACGCACGGACCGATAAAGGGACAGGTCAGTTCTCACGG
>Ga0180436_10002340_pt1 | contig 18093 bp, 13 predicted proteins | sample SS_ome_2_FD_132434 | JGI IMG/M metagenome (GOLD analysis project Ga0180436, IMG submission 132434) | Hypersaline lake sediment archaeal communities from the Salton Sea, California, USA - SS_3_S_2 metaG | ecosystem: Environmental > Aquatic > Non-marine Saline and Alkaline > Hypersaline >...
CGCCCCCCGGCCTCAACCTCGCAACCACCTTCAATAACGACTCCCCCCTCGCCCGCGACTACCTCTACTTCAACCATAGTGGAAACCGCGCCCTCCGCGCCGGAAATTGGAAGGCCGTCTCCACCCCCTACCGCCAGAGCCGCTGGGAACTCTATGACCTCTCGAACGACCGCAGCGAGACCCGCGACCTCGCCTCCGCCCACCCCGGGCGCCTCGCCTCCATGATCACCCGCTGGCAGCACCTCACCAGACAATTCCAAGACGACCGGAAGAGATAACCACCCCCGTTCAGACCCGAGAGTCCTTAAAATCCAGAAGTCGTCAGAAATGAGTCAAGTTTTCCGGCAGCAAGGTTGCCCTGCCTGATTCAGGATGCAGTCCCGTGTGCCCTGCACCCTGCATCCTGCACCCTGCATCCTGCACCCTGCATCTGTGTGTCGGGGGGGACTGGCGGCAAGAACACGGTGGCGGGAAAGGCCGCAAGCGAGCCGCCGCTCCGCTGCTCGATCCGCTCTCGCAATCCCCGCGCCCGGAAGCCTGAAAAGCGCCAGACTTGGCTTGCCGATCGGGTCCGATGGCCCTATTGCTCGCATCAGGGCGGCGGGTGGCACCCGGCAGAGTTCCCGAGGCGGCCTTGCCGACGCCCCCCCTGCAAGCCGCTCTTCAGCCATGGTGGTATTTCTCCGACAGCAAATTGGCGTCGCCCTCGCCCTTGGGGGTCTCCTGTTCCTTTCGACTGGATGCGCCACCGGCCCCTTGGCCGGCTCCGGCACGACACGTCCGAGCGCCCACCGGTTGACGGTGGCGGCCCGCGGCGCCCTGCAAGATCTGTATGCCCTCAACGAGACGGCTCGGAAGCTGGGCGACACCGCGGAGGGCGTGCTCGTCTTCCCCGGCATCGTGAAAGGGGGATTCATCGTCGGGGCGGAGGCCGGCAACGGGGTCCTCTTCACGCGCGAGGCCGACGTCAGCGGATTCTATCAGGCCGTCGGCGCATCCTACGGACTGCAGGCCGGCCTCAAGAAATTCGGCTACGCCCTCTTCCTGATGAACCAGCGCGACATCGCCAACCTTGACCGCGCCGGCGGTTGGAATATCGGAACCGATCCAAGCCTCGTGGTGGTGGACACCGGCGCCGCTCACTCCCTGACCACTTCCACCATTCAGGATGGCGTCTTCGCCTTCTTCTTCAACGAACGAGGCCTCATGGCCGATGTCAGTTTGAAGGGCGCCAAGATCACCCGCATCGAGCCCGCCCCCTGACGCTCATTGCGACCGAATGCCGTGAGCTTTTTCGGATCGAAACCCAGCGGACGCGGGTTCCTGTTGGATCGCGGCGTGATCCTCCTCGCGGTGGCGTTGGCGGCCCTCGTCTGGGCGGGGCTGCTCCCTCCCCTGAGCACCGCCGTCTGGCAGCTCGACGCGCAATTGCGGGACGAACTCTCCCTGTTTCTCCCCCCCACCCGCGAGCGCGACGATCTCGTCTTTCTCGGCATCAACGAGGAAAGCCGCAAGCAGGAGTCGATTCCCCCCGGCGTGCGGACCTCCTCGCGCGCCCTCACTTTGATGCGCGAGAACGTCGGAAACGAAACCCTCGATCGCAGGTTGTTCGCCGACGTCATTCGCCGCCTCGCCGATGCCGGCGCCCGCCAGATCATCTTCGACGTTGTCTTCGTGGGCGCCGCAGGCGACCCGAAAATCGACCGCGAATTCGCGGAGACCCTCCTCGCCCATCACTCCCGCGTCATCCTCGCTTCCATTCTCGTCCCGAAAGGCAACGGCGCCTATCACATGGTCGACCCTCGCAGGGAACTGCCCGGACTCAGCCGCCCGTCCGCCGAAGCGCCCAACACCGGATACGTCAATCTCTGGCCGGACGCCCCCAACGGCGTCATTCGCCGCATGATCTTCGAGACCACCCGAAGCGGACTCGAAGGCCGCCCTCCGCAGCCCGACGAACCCGTGCTCGAAGCCCTCTCGACCGTCGGAGCCCGCTCGCTCGGAGCCGAGCCGCCCCCGGAGCGTTCGTCCCGCCTGCGCTTCGCCGTGGCCTCCGAAAGCGACGCCGCCGGACGCGAACCCCGTTTCGCCGACGCCTACGCCCCGAGAGGGCTCCACACCATCTTCGACCCCGGATCATGGAGCCGCGAATACCGCGGCGGCGCATGGTTCCGCGACAAGGTGGTCCTCATCTCGACCTCCACCTTCGCCGACGATGATTTGCACCGCATTCCCGGCGCCGTCGTGCATGGCGGCCAGATTCACCTGCAGGCCCTCGGGTGCCTTCTCGAGGACAGTTTCTGGAATGAAGTCCCCCGCTGGGCGGAAGTCCTGCTCCTGCTGGTCATGGCGGGGGTGGGCACGATCCTTGTCTTCGGGTTGCGCAGCCCGGCCGTGATGGCCATCGCGATGCTGGCGATAGCCGCCGCGCTGGTGGTCGCTTCGGCCTTCGTTTCCGGCCTCACCGGCTACCTCTTCGCCGGCACGCCGGGAGTCCTCGGCTTGCTTGCCACCACCATCTTCGGCGGCACGGCCCACACCATCGCCCGATGGCGCCGGGAGTCTTCCTGAGCCTCCTTCAGGGTGACGGGAGCAGCGGGGATTCCCGCTCCGCCGTCTTCGCCAGCCATGAACGCAACATCACGCAGAGATCCTCGGGCTCCACCGGCTTCGAGATGTAGTCGTCCATTCCCGCTTCCAGACAGCGCTCCCGCGCCCCGTTCAAGGCGTGCGCCGTCAGCCCGATGATCACTGGCGGCGAACCGCCCCCCTCCCGCTCACGAATCCGTCGAGCCGCTTCAAAGCCGTCCATCACCGGCATGCTGCAATCCATCAGGATCACGTCGTAGCAGCCCTTTCCGGCCTCCTCGACGGCCTGTTTCCCGTTCTCCACCATGTGATGCGGGATCCCGGCCCGCCGGAGCAAAAGACCCGTATACTTGCGGTTCAGGGGATCGTCCTCCGCCACCAGCAACCGGGCCGGCTCGTCCGGGTCCTCACTCGCCGCCCTCCATCGAACCGATCCGGACTCCTTCCCGGCGGATCCGCAACGCCGTCCGGCAAAGACCTTCTGGAAAACCTCGCAGAGACCGCGCGCCCCGACAGGCTTGGTGGCGACTGCCGCAAAGGGTTCCGTTCTCCGACGCGCCAACTCAAGCCTCTCCGACACCGAGGCAAGCAGGACCATCGGCGCCTCCCGCGTCTCCGGACGCGACCGAAGCGCCTCCGCAAGTTCAGGTCCGCTCACATCCGGCATCCGGTAGTCTGCGATCACCAGATCGTAATTCCACCCGGCGTCCCCAAGGGCCCGCAGCACCGCCGCCCCCGAATCCGCCGTCTCCACCCGGCCGCCCCATGCCTCGATGCGCGTCGCCAGCGCCAGCCGGTTGATGCGGTGATCGTCCGCCACCATGATCCGCTTCCCGTCGAGGTCGAAGGGCTTCCCCCGCCGCTCGGGCGTCTCGCCAACCTCCGCCAGAATGACATCGAAGGTGAACCGGCTTCCCGCCCCCTCCCTGCTCTCGGCGCGGATCGTCCCGTCCATCAGGCCCACCAGCCGTTTGCAGATCGCAAGGCCCAGCCCGGTGCCTCCGTGGGCGCGGGTCGTCGACCCATCCGCCTGGCGGAACGCCTCGAAGATCACCTCGAGCTTGTCGGCTGCAATCCCGATGCCGGTGTCGCAAACCTCGAACTTCAAACGAACTCCGGGACCCTCACATTCCAGACGGCTCACCCACACCGATATCTCCCCCCGTTCGGTGAACTTCACGGCGTTGATCAGAAGATTCGTCAGGACCTGCTTCAGGCGCATCGGATCGCCCACCACCATCGGAGGCACCGCGTCCTCGATGACGGAGCCGAGCCCCACATCCCTCTCCGCGGCCCGCGTCGCCGCCACCAGCATGGCCTCCTCGACCAGATCCTCGACTTCGAAGCATTCCTGCTGCAACTCGATCCGGTTCGCCTCAATCTTCGAGAAGTCGAGAATGTCGTTGATGACCGTCAGAAGCGTCTTCCCGGAACTGCGCACCGTGGCCGCCATGGTGGTCTGTTCCTCCGACAACGGCGTCTGCAGCAGCAGTTCCGTCATCCCGATCACCCCGTTCAACGGAGTGCGCATCTCATGGCTCACGTTGGCGAGAAACTCCGACTTCTGGCGCGAGGACTCGAGAGCCTCGTCGCGCGCGGCCTTGAGGTCGCGGTTGGCTTCTTCGAGTCGCTCGTATCCCTCCTTCAGGCGAACCGTCATCGTGTTGAGCGCTCTCTGGAGGCTCACGATATCCGAGGAACTCGAGGACGCCTCAACCGTGCTGAAATGGCCCTCGGAAATATTGCCCGCTTGGGCAATCACGGAGCCGATGGGGCGGTTCACCCAGCGGTTGATCGCCACCGTCAACACCAGAAACGCCAGCACCGAAGCCGCCGAAGTCCCAACCGCCGTCGCCACCGTGTTCCGAATCTTCAGAACATCCATCGACGCCTGCATCGTGGCGCGCTCGCCGGCAAGAATCTCGACAATCGCATCAAACAACTCCGCCGGTTTCCGGTCCTGACCACGCACCAACCGAACCGCCGCTTGGCGCCCATCCGACCCGCCCGCCCGGAATAACTTCAGGGCTTCGCGATAGTTCTCACCCATCTGCTCATGCTCCGAAAGAAACCGCTCCGCCAACCCGATCGCTCCCGACTCTTCCGGCAACCGGCCGAGGAGATCCTTCACAAGGTCCCGGCACTCCTCTTCCTGACTGAGAAACCCGCTCCAATAGTGGTCGAAGTCCCGGGAATCATCACCCCGGAGCAGAACATTCTTCCACTCACAAACCTGCTTTTCGAAAACCGCTTGCGCCGCCAGGGCCCTCAGCTCGGCTTCCGACACCCGGCGGTGCCGCGTCAGGATCTCCTCGTGCAACCGGTTCGTCGCCCTCAGCCCCAGCCAACCGATCCCCAAACCCATCGCAAGAAAAAGAAACGTCAAAAACAATATCCGCTGCCGCAAACTCATGCCCGGTGCCAAGACAATCAGAATTCCCATCGGATTTTCACTCCAAACTATCAGGGAAACAAGAAAATAAAGTGATCTCCTGCTGTCGGAGTCCGTGCCGTGCTGCCCTCACAAATCGCCCGGGTCACGGATGAAACGGATCTGATTTTCCTTCTTCGCCGCGCCCCCCTGCCCTTGCGCGCTTGTTCTTCTTTGCCTTTCCTGCTATGCGCGCTGTTCCCGATGGGCGCAATGCTGGCGATTCGCGTAAGGCGGTTCGGAGACCCGCATGTCATGGAACTCGAAGAACTCGCGCGCCCCGAACCCGCCGATCACGAGTTGTTGGTCAGGATCGAGGCGGCGGGGGTGAATCCCGTCGAAACGTATATCCGCGCCGGGACGTACGCCAGACTCCCCGGCCTCCCCTACACTCCGGGCAGCGACGCCGCCGGAACCGTCGAGGCCGTGGGCGCTGCCGTCCGCGGCCATTCCCCCGGTGATCGTGTCTACCTTTCCGGGACCCGCACGGGGGCGTACGCCGAGTTTGCAATTTGCTCGGGCGATGAGATCCATCCCCTGCCGGAGTCGCTGTCGTTCGCGCAGGGCGCCGCCATCGGGATTCCCTACGCCACCGCTTACCGGGCCCTCTTCCAGAGGGGCGCGGCCCGGTCCGGAGAGTCGGTCCTCATCCATGGCGGAACAGGGGGGGTCGGCCTCGCCGCGGTGCAATTGGCCGCCGTGGCCGGCCTGAACGTCATCGCAACCGGCGGAACCGGCGCCGGCCGCCGCCTCGCCCTCGATCAGGGCGCCGCCCGTGTTTACGATCATGGCCATCCCTCCTATCGCGAAGATCTCCTCGGGGAGACAGGCGGACTCGACCTGATCGTCGAGATGCTCGCCAACGTCAACCTCGGTCACGACCTGAAACTCCTGAAACCCAACGGGCGGATCGTGGTCGTCGGATGCCGCGGACCCGTCGAAATCAATCCCCGCGACGCCATGTCGAGGGACTGCGACATCCGCGGCATGATCCTCACGAACCTCGACTCCGACGGACGCGCCGCCATCTACCGGGCGCTCGCCCCGGACTTCGAGGCCGGCCGCCTCCGGCCCGTGGCCGAACGCACCCTGCCGCTCCGTGAAGCCGCGCAAGCCCACGCCATGATCATGGAACCCGGCGCCCGCGGGAAAATTGTCCTCATCCCGGCCGGCGCCTGAGCCCGCCCCCACCCATGCACGGCTTCCAATTCAACCCCGGCGAATCCGCTTCGCTGCTCCGACTGACGCGCCGGTTGGTCGAGTCCGCCATTCGGAGACGGTCTTCCCGCGTCCAAATCTCGTCCCAGCTCTCGGAAATCCCCGTTTCGGGGTTGTTCGTCACGCTGCGCAACGGGGGGCGCCTTCGGGCCTGTATGGGCGCATGGCACGGTCTTCCTCCCGGCCTGCTCGGCTCTTCCCTCCCGTCCGCCGCCCGTTCCGCCGCCATCGGCGATCACCGCTGCCCTCCGATTCTCGAATCCGAACTCTCCGATCTCCGCATCGAGCTTTCCCTCCTCCACAACCCCCGTTCCATCGACTCCGCCTCCGGCGCCGCCCGCATCACCGCCATCGAGGTCGGGCGACACGGTCTTCTCGTCGCGGACGCCGCCCAAACCGGACTCCTCCTCCCTCAAGTCGCCGTCGATCACGGCTGGAACGCCCGAACCTTCCTCGATCACACCGCCCTCAAGGCCGGCCTCAGAAAAAACGCATGGCGCAGCCCCAAGGTCCGCCTCACCACCTTCGAGGCCGTCAAACTCGCCGAGGACCCCGACCCTGAACCGCCCGCGCGCTGACGGACGAGAGGCGGGCGGCACGGCCTCGAGGCTCGAGAGCTGGCGGCCCCCAACAGGACGCCGCCGAATCTCCTGCTTGCAGTTCCAATCCAGTCCGATATGACGCGGGCGTCATGCGGATGCTTGCAGCCGGACTGACCGTTTCTCTCGTCCTCCCCGCCTGCGCGCCCGTCGGCCCCGACTACGCCACCCCGGATATCCCCGTTCCCGACTACTGGAACACCGCCGTCCGCTCGGACCTCGAGTCCTCCAATCCCGACATCAGCAACTGGTGGCGCCGCTTCCATGATCCCACCCTGAACAAACTCATCGCGCTTGCCGCGGCCTCGAACCGCGAACTCGCCATCGCCGCGGAGCGCATCGAGGAGGCGCGCGCCCGGGCCGGGGTGGCGCGCGGCGGCCTCGCCCCGTTCGTCAGCACGCAGGGAAGCCTCACCGAAAACCGCGCCACTGAATCCCAACCGTTCCAGCCTCTCGACAACCCCTCGGAGATCGCGGACGCCACGATCGACGCAGGCTGGGAAATCGATTTCGTCGGCGGACTGCGGCGCGCCGTCCAAGCCGCAAGACGAAACCTCGCCGCCACCCGTGAGTTCCACCGCGACGCCATGGTCGTCATCTACGCCGAGGTGGCCTCGACTTACATCGAATACCGAACCTTGCAGGAACGCCTCGCCGTCACGGAAGAAAACATCAAACGTCAGCGCGAGTCCGTCCAGCTCACCTCCGACCGCAAAAACGCCGGCCTCGCCCCGGAAATCGATGTCAGCCAGGCAAGGGAAAATCTCGCCAGCTCGGAAGCGGTCATCCCCCAGATCCGCACCCGCCTCGCCGCCGCAAAAAACCGCCTCGCGCTGCTCGTCGGACGATACCCCGGCGCCCTCGACCCCCTCCTCGGAAAGGGAACGATTCCCACCCTCGATCGCTCCGCCGCGATCGGTCTTCCCGTCGACCTCCTGCGGGCCCGCCCCGACATCCGCGCCGCAGAACGCGAACTCGCCGCCCAGACGGCCCGGATCGGCCTCGCCACCGCGGAACTCTATCCGAAGTTCTCGCTCCTCGGCACTTTCGGCCTGCAGACCATCGGCGCCACCGAAGACTTTCTCAGCGCCCCTTCCCGGACCTATGCCTTCGGCCCCGCCTTCCGCTGGCGCATCTTCGAGGGAGGCCGCCTGCGCGAAAACGTCCGCCTCGAGGAGTCCCGCGCCCGCCAAGCTCTCCTCAACTACCAGAACGCCGTCCTCGAAGCCGTCGCCGACGTCGAAACCGCCCTCGCGGCACTCGCATACGAACGCCGGCGACTCGCACATCTCAAGGATGCCGTCACCTTCGCACGCAAAACCGTCGACCTCATCCGCGACAACTACAAAAACGGCCTCGTCAACTTCCAGAACGTCCTCGACGCCGAACGAACCATCTTCAGCAACCAGGACCAGGCCGCCGTCAGTCGCGGCCTCATCGCGCGCAATCACGTCGCACTCTACCGCGCCCTCGGCGGCGGAACCTCCATGAAGGCCCCAAGGAACGCCCTCCCTCCCGACAAACCCTCCCCCCCGCCCGCTCGATGAAAGCGTCCGACTTCCACAAACTCACCAACTCCTACCACGACGTCCGCCTCTTCAACCTTCGATGGGCGCCCGGCGGCAAGGGCCCCTACATCATCCGCCAACTCGGTTACGCCCCCGGCGACCCTGCCATGGACGTGAAGCCCTTCATCCTCCAACCCGACGGAACCTGGCTCCTCAGCTATCACCTCGCCTGCCTCCCCGAGCACGAACAGGAAAAACGCCTCTTCCACACCATGGCCGAAGTCGTCGATGTCCTCGACCGCATCGGCAGCCGGAAAGTCCGCGCCATCGACACCCTCCCCGATGGCGTCTCCCCCGAGGAAGCCCTCCAGTGCTACAAAAACACCACCGCCCGCCTGATCCAGCACATGCACCACGCCAACCCCGAACCGCCGCCCAACGCCGGATTCTGAGCGCATCGCCTGAACTTTGCGGCTCATGGCAAAAAGTCCCGGAAATGTTTTTGCCATTGGTTAGGAAATCCGTAATATCGCCGCGCTGTTCGCCTTGTCATGAATATCCCGCGCTCCACCCTGCGGCGGCGGCGGTTCATTCGCTCCGGATCAATGATGGCGGCCGGGCTGTGTGGCTCCGCCCTTGCCGGTTACCGGTTGTGCCACCGCCCGTCGATCCACTCCTCCCCCACCGCTCCGCTGGCCACTTCCCCGCCCGGCCTCACCCCGCCGGACCCCGGCCCCGTCCCGCCCGAGCCCGTGCTCGAAGAGATCAATCGCCCCCCGCGGGATGAGTCCACGACCCCCGACGCCCGACGCCCGCTCGCTCTCGAGGACCGCTACGCCGGGTTCCTTGCAAGCCTCGGATTGCGCCATCTCGCCCCCTGCGAGATCATCGACCCGCATCGCAACGTGGTCAACGAGGTGCCGAACGCCCTCCCTCCGGAGTCCCTCTGGGAGGACCTCGTTCCCACCCTCAGGCTCGCCGACGAAATCCGGGAGCGTCTCGGGGCGCCGCTCTGCCGCATCACCTCCGCCTATCGATGCCCGCGCTACAACGCGCAGATCCCGGGAGCGGTCCCCCGCTCCTACCACACCCGCAACCAGGCCCTCGACGTCGTTTACTACTGCTCGCCTCGTAAAGCCTACCGGATGGCCCTGAAACTGCGCCGCCAGGGGTTCTTCCGCGGCGGCGTCGGCCTCTATCCCACCTTCATCCACATCGACACCCGCGGATACGCCGCCACGTGGAGGGGATGACATCATCCCATCCTGCGCTCCGCGTCCGCCTCCAGCCATTCCCAGAGCGCTTCAAGGCCGCCCCTCACCATGGCCTTGCTGGCTTCGAGATCCCGGGGCGCGGGGTCGTCCCGGCCGAACAGATAGTACTTGATCTTCGGCTCCGTTCCCGACGGGCGCACCGCGAAACGGCGGGCGTCGCCGAGCTCCGCCAGAATCATGCCCTGTTTGGGCACGAGGTCTCCCTCTTCGTCGTATATGTCCTCGCGGCTGAAATCCTGCAACATGGACACCGGCGAGCCGTCGACTTCCTCCGGCGGGTCGTCCGAGTACGACGCCACGAGGCGCCTGATCCGCGCCGCGCCGTCCGCCCCCTCCATGACGAGGCTCCGCCCCATTTCAAGGTGGACCCCGTACTCCCGGAAGAGGTCGTCAAGCAGGTCCGGGATGCTCTTTCCCTCGCTCATGGCGTGGGCCGCCAGCTCCGCGAACATCACGGCCGAGGCGTTCCCGTCCTTGTCCCGCACGAAGTCCCCCGCAAGGTACCCGTAGCTCTCCTCGCCGCCGAATACGAAGAACCTCGAATACTCGAGCCGCAGGGCGCGCGTCTCCTCCTCGCTACGACGACGGTAGTCGCCCCGCTTGTCCGGCGGAATGGCCTCCTCGTACTTTCGCAGCTTGGATCCGATATACTTGAACCCGGTAAGAGTGTTGACCACCCCGATCCCGAAACGCCGCGCAATCGCCTCCTGAAGTCCGGTGGTGACATAGGTCTTGATGAGGACCGCCCGGCCGCGGTTCGCCTCCGTCAAAAGCCCAAGCTCGAACATCGTCTTGATGCGATACCACCCGAGAAGAACCCCGATCTGGTTCCCCGTCAGCAGCGCCATGTCCCCCGCCGCATCGCGAACCGCCACCCCCATCCGGTCGCAGTCCGGATCGGTTCCAATCACGGCGTCCGCCCGCGCGCTCCCGGCGCGCTCGAGCGCCAACTCAAGGGCCGCGGCGTTCTCGGGATTCGGCGACTCCACCGTCGGAAAGCGTCCGTCGGGAGCGTCCTGCTCCGGGACGGTCGACACCTCGAACCCCAGCTCCCTCAGCATCGGCACGATGATGTGCCCCCCGGTGCCGTGGAGGTTGGTGTAGACCACCTTCGCGGCACACCCCTCAAGCAGTTCCGGGCGCAGGACGACCGTTCGCAGTTTCGTCATGTATTTCCGATCCATCTCGTCGCCGAGCACTCGCACCTCGCCGCGTTGCTCCAGGGGAACCGGCTCGCAGGCGTCCGTATCGAGGGCGTTCACCTCCGCGATGATCCCGCCGGCATGCGGCTCGATGATCTGCGCGCCGTCCCCGAAATACGCCTTGAAGCCGTTGTCATGCGAAGGGTTGTGGCTGGCCGTCAGCACCACTCAGCCGTCCGCCCCGAGCTCGCGCACCGCAAACGACAACTCCGGCGTGGCGCGCGGCCCCTCGAAAAGCCACGCGTCGCACCCCAACTCGACGCACACCTTCGCGCAATGCGCCGCAAACTCCCGCGAAAAATGCCGCGTGTCATGCGCCAGCACAAACCCCGGCCGCCGATGGGCGCCCACCTCCCCGAGATGTTTCCGCACGTAAATGACAAAGCCGCGCATGGCGCGCCCCACGTTGAAATAGTTCATCGCGGCGGTTCCGATGCAGGGGTGTTCCGGCCGCCCTCCCGGGCCGCCGTTCCCCTGTTCGGCCGCCGTCACGATCCGGCCGATGGTCCGGCCCCGCAAACCGCCCGTTCCGAACTCGAGCGTCTGGTAGAAGCGATCATTCAGCTCCTGCCACGCCGCTTGTTCGACCAGTTCCCGCACCGCGGGCGCCGCCACCGGATTGCCCGTCCCCGCCAGAAACATGTCGATGTTGCGCCCCGCCTCGGCGAGCAGATCCCCGCGCCCGGCCGCTTCCCGCAATCGGCTTTTCCATTCGCTCATGGTCCACGGAATGATAGGAACGCGCCGCTCCTTTGCAACCCGCATGCTCGCCGCCCTCGATAAAGCGATCGCGAAACGCGCCGCCATGGACTTCGGCGAAACCGACGCCCTGCGCCTCGCGAATGCCGAGGGCGACGACCTGCCCGGCATCATCCTCGAGGAGTTCGCTCACCGCCGCCTGATCTCAACCGCCGGCCCCGAACTTCCCTCCGAACTGCGCCGCTGGAGCGAATCAGCGGGCCAAACCGTCTACTGGAAACCCCTCGACCCGCAGCAGCGCCAGTCCCCCCGCCACCTCGCCGGCCCCGCCGTCGAGGGCGTCTTCGAGGTGCGCGAACGCGGAACCCGCTTCGGTGTGAGCTTCCAATCCGGATACTCCCAGGGCCTCTTCCTCGATCAACGCGACAATCGCCGCCGCGTCCGGGCCCGCTGCAAACCCGGCCAGAAAATCCTCAACACCTTCGCCTACACCGGCGCCTTCTCGGTCTGCGCGGCCCTCGCGGGCGCCGTCAGCACCACCCTCGACCTCTCCCGGCCCTGCCTCGACCGGGCCCGCGACAACTTCCGCCGCAACCGCCTCGACCCGGCCGCCCATCACTTCTGCCGTGGTGACACCTTCCACTGGCTGAAGCGATTCGCCAGACAGGGCCGCACCTTCCACGGCATCGTGCTCGATCCCCCCACCTTCTCACGCGACCACCGCGGACGCGTGTTCCGTGTCGAGCATGACTTCGGCCGGCTCATCGAGGCCGCCCTCGCCTCCCTTGCGCCGCACGGCTGGCTGCTCTGCACCACCAACTGCCGCCGGCTTTCGCACCCCGCCTTCGAACGCGCCATCCGGTGCGCCCTGACTCGCAGGGCGCACCTCGAATCGTTCCCGATGCCCCCCGACTTCCCGGGCGATCCCTATCTGAAGTCGGTATGGGTGACAACTTGAGTCCCCGTCATCAGCCCTTGCCGGGCACCGGAGGCACTTCCGCCGGCAGTTCGATGTCGCCTTCCTCGAAATCGAGGGCGGTCGGCGTGCAGGCGTATTTGTAGAAGTCCGACTTCTCGTTCTGCATGACGTCGGACCAGCGGATCAACTGCCCGGTGTATGCCGACATCCGGCCCATGATGGCCACCATCGTCGCCTCCGCCACGTTGCGCGCTTCGTTCAGCGGCTCCCCTTTGCGAACGCTCTTGAGAAGCTCCACGTGCTCCTGCACATACGGGTTGCCCGCCTCGAGCTTGATCTCCGGAATCTCGACGTCCTTGCCGTCGATCTTGCCCCCGCCGAAGGCTGCCCCCGTCGCTCCAGTGAACATCTCGCCCACCCGGCCGTAAGCGCCCGACAACTGACGGCATTGACTGTGAATCCGCACGTCGTCGCCGAAATCCAGATCCACGCTGAAGAAGTCGAACTGGTTGCCCGTCACGCGGCGGGCCCGGCCTCCGAAGCCGAGCGCCGAAACCGGCGGACGCCCGATGAACCACAACGCCACGTCGATGTTGTGCACGTGCTGCTCGACGATATGATCCCCCGAGAGTTCGGTGAAGTTCAGCCAGTTCCGCGTGATGTACTCCTTGTCCGACCAGCCGTTCTGACGGCGCTTGATCCAGGGAATGCGGCCGTTCCACTGCACCACCCCGCCCCGGATCTCCCCGATCGCGCCGGCCTCGATCTTCGCCTTGTTGGCGATATATCCGCCTTGATGACGGCGCTGCGTGCCGGCCACCACCCCGAGCCCCTTCTTCTTGGCCTCCTCGCCGGCCTCGATGACCTTCCGCGCCCCCACCGGATCAACCGCCACCGGCTTCTCCATGAAAACGTGCTTGCCCGCCTTGACGGCGGCTTCGAAATGCACCGGCCGAAACCCCGGAGGGGCCGCCGTCACGATGTATTCGCAATCCGTCTCCATCACCTTCCGATACGAGTCGTAACCGCCGAAACACTTCTCGTCGGGCACGCCGTGCTTCCGCCCGGCGCCCTGCGCCTTGTCCTTGAAGGCGTCCGCGGTCGCCACCACCTTCCCCTCGATCCCGAGGATCTTGCACGCCTCGAGAAAGTTCCCCAAGGCCCCGTTGCCCCGGCCTCCGCAGCCGATCAGAGCCACTTTCACCTGTTTGCCGGCGCCCCCGGCTTGGGCCGATACATACGGACTCGCGGCAACCGCCGCGCCGGCAAGCGCCGAGTTCTCGATAAAGGATCGCCTCGTCAGTGGTGTCTTCATGGTCTTGATTGTTGTATTTGATTCCGCTCCGGCAGATTTCCGTTCGGAATTCAAAGCGTGAAACGCCCTCGAAACCCGGAGCCTTTCAGTAAACCTCCCCGGACAACGAATTTAGCGCTTCCGCGAGGCGCGACCTTCCCCTTTTGCAGATTCCGGCTTGCAGCCGCAGCCTCCTTGCTCCCAGCTTTCGGCCCGATGGCCGCAACCTTTTCCCAAGACGCCGCCTTTCTCAAGGAGCACACCGAATCGTTCGTCCTCGGAACCAAATTCGAGGTCGGCGTCCAGCGCACCGTGCGGGTGCTGCCGGATGCCGCCATCGGGCAACAACTCGAAATCTCGATCCCGCCCGAGGTCCGGTTCGTGGGATATCAGACCGACAACCGCCTGACAAACCGCGGACGGAAATACGCGGTCAAGGACGCCTGATCGATCCGGCCCTCGGAAACCGAACCTTTGAAATGTCGCCGTAGTGTGGTAAAGAGCGTTGATAACCCATAGCAGCGTGTGGCCATGCTGATCCGAACCCCCTCCGCCCCCCCGCCCCCGAGGCGCCGGCATCAGCATGAACCCGGTCCCTCGAAGAACCCCGATGTGCCCCCCGCGGCGCCCCGGCCGAAGGCGTCTCGCCGCACGAATGCGTTGTTCGGGGCGTTGATCATCGCGGGACTCCTGCCCGATGCCGAGTCCGCCCCCTTGCGGCCTCCGGCCAAAGACCGGCGGCCGTTCATGGTGGCTGAACTCGCCGAGAGGGCCCGCGAGCGAAGAGCGGAAGCAGAGCGCGTGGCGCGGACGCGCGGATGGAGAGTTCGCGGCCGCACCGCGGCCGGACGCTTCTACGAACTGCAGGCCGTCAGAAATGGCCGGCCCGTTTACTACATCACGAACAACTCCAACGCCGCCATCTCCACCGCGGTTCACGAGGTCCGCGAGGTGTCTCCCTACAACTTGAGCGGAAACGGGCAGACCGTGGGCGTTTGGGACGGCGGCGCCGTGCGTGCGACCCACCAGGAGTTCGGCGGACGCGTCACCGTCATGGACGGCGCAAGCGGCAATTTTCACGCCACGCATGTGGGTGGCACCATCGGCGCCGGGGGCGTCGTGGCGAACGCCAGGGGAATGGCCCCCGAGGTAACCATCGACAGCTACGACTGGAATAGTGACGAGTCCGAGATGGCCTCGCGGGGGGCCGCCCTCCCGGGCGAAGCCGGATAGATCAATATCTCGAATCATTCCTATGGCTTCATCGCAGGCTGGGCGGACGGCAATTGGTCCGGCAGCTCCGGCCCGCACTGGTGGGGGGACAATCACGGCGCCGATCGCGAGGACGACGGGTTCGGACAGTATGGATCGAGCGCCGTCAGTTGGGATGAGATCTGCCACGCGGCGCCATACTACCTCCCCTTCAAGTCGGCGGGGAACGATCGCAACGACAACGCGCCTTCCTCCGGCGCCACTTACTACTACTACTCGGGCGGCTGGCAGAGCGCCTCCTACGACCCGGCTTCGTCTCCCTACTCGGACGGCTACGACAATGGCGGCTTCGACACCCTCATGTCCACGGGCGTCGCCAAGAATATCATGACGGTCGGCGCCGTGAACGACGCCGTTTCGGGGGGGGCGCGCAACCCCTCCTCGGGCAGCATGTCAAGCTTCTCCGGCTGGGGGCCGGCGGATGACGGACGCATCAAGCCCGACATCGTTGCCAATGGCGTCTCCCTTTACTCGACCGACTCCGGCTCCGATACCGACTACCAAAGCATGAGCGGCACCAGCATGTCGTCTCCCAACGCGGCGGGATCGGCCGTTCTCCTGCAGGAGTACTATGATGATCTCTCGGGCGGCGGGCGCATGCGCGCGAGTTCTCTGAAGGCGCTCATCGTCCACACCGCGGACGACCTCGGCAATCCGGGGCCGGATTATTCGTTCGGCTGGGGTCTGATGAACGCCAAGGCGGCGGCGGACCAAATCCAGGCCCGCTTTTCGAATCCCTCGGGGAACCTGATTGTCGAGGGGGTGCTGAACACCTCCAACCCGGATGACATCCTCGTGTTTGCATGGGACGCCGTGAACCCGATCAGGGCGACGTTGTGCTGGACGGATCCCGCCGGAACCGCCAAGACCGGCTTGGACGACCGGACGCCCGTTCTGGTCAACGACCTCGACCTTCGTTTGAGCCTGCCCGGCGGGGGCACGGCATATCCTTACCGGCTCGATCCCGACAATCCTTCCGCCCACGCCGTCACCGCAGACAACGCGGTCGACACGGTGGAACAGATCCTCCTCGCCTCCCCCAGCCCGGGATTGCACACCCTGACGATCAGCCACAAGGGGAACCTCGCCGACGGCGAGCAACACTACTCGCTGATTCTCAGCGGTCAGGCATTCGACGCCATGTCCGTCGTTCCCTCGGACGAGGTCGTGTCGGCAGGACCCGAAGGAGGACCGTTCACCCCGACCGGGAGTATTTACACCATCCGGAATGTCAGCGCGGACCAGCCCCTGACATGGACTGCCGCTGATGACGCCGATTGGCTCGATCTGAGCGCCTCTTCCGGGACAATTCCGGCCGGCGGATTGGTCGATGTGACCGTCTCCCTGAACGCCGGAGCGGACGGGTTGCCTCTCGGCGCCCACACCGCGGAGATCACCTTCACCAACACCACCGCCGGGACTTACGTCACTCGACTGTTCACGCTGGTGATCGAGAGTTTCCCCCCCGGAGCGGCCGTTCCTCCGGGCTGGGTGACTTCGGCCGGCGCCGATGCCGGTTGGGAAGTGAGCGGCAGCGCAGCCTCGGAGGGCGCTCTCAGCCTTCGGAACACTGTTATCAACCACAACCAGACGGCTGCCATCGAATACACCGCGAACTTCGGGACCGGGACGGTCAGTTTCGATCTCAAGGTGTCTTCGGAACCCAACTATGACTATTTCCGGTTCTACATCGATGGCGCGCAGCAACTCTCCCGCAGTGGCGAGGCGCCTTGGGAGAACCACTCGTTCCCGGTGAACGCGGGTGTGCATACTTTCAAGTGGGAGTATGACAAGGACCCCTCGGTGAGCAGTGGCAGCGACGCGGCATGGATCGACCGCGTCGAGTTGCCGGATGAGTTGCCCCCCGCCCCCGACATCGCCGTTGAACAACCCGCCGGCGCCGATCTCACCGACGGAGTCTCCGAGGTGTTCTTCCGCGTCACGGAAATCGGTTCGAGCGATACGAAGACGTTCACCATCCGCAACGCCGGCAATGCCGATCTTGCCGGCCTTGAGGTGGCCAAAAGTGGTTCCGCCAGCGGCGACTTCACGCTTGGCGCTCTCGGCGAAACCGCGCTGGCCCCGGGAGCCGGCGCCACGTTCGACGTGACGTTCACCGCATCGGTGACCGCCGAACGAACGGCCGTGATCCGGATCGCCAGCAATGACCCCGATGAGAATCCGTTCGATATCATGGTCTCAGGCGAAGTCGTCCATGCAAGCGAGAGCTTCGAGTCAGGATGGGGCAATTGGGTCGATTCAACGGGTCCGGAATTCGACCTGACATGGTCGAGAACCAGCGGCAGGACGCCTAGTCTGTCCACCGGACCGGACCGCGCTTCCAACTTGACCTACTATATCTACACCGAGGCCTCCGGGTCGGGCTCCGGATATCCCAACAAGACCGCAGGTGTGGAATCCGAATACAACTTGATCGGATTCTCGCACGCCGAGTTGGTTTTCGACTACCACATGTATGGCGCATCGATGGGCGCCCTTAACGTGGATGTCTTCGACGGCACATGGCACGATGCCGTGTGGTCGCGAACGGGACAACAACATTCCAGCGAGGTTGATCCATGGACCACGGCTACGGTCGATTTGGCCGCCTACGCCGGCAAGACCGGCGTTAAGATCAGGTTCCGCGGCGTCACCGGCTCCTCTTACACAAGCGATATGGCGATTGATGCCGTGGCGCTCCGCGGCAGCCCGGCTTCCTACACCCTGACCTACCTCGCCGGACCCAACGGCACCATCACCGGCACCACCCCGCAGACCGTCGGCCACGGCGCCGACGGCGCCACGGTGGAAGCCGTGCCCGCCGAACATCACCACTTCGTCGACTGGAGCGATGGTTCCACCGAAAACCCGCGCCAGGACCTCGCGGTCACCGCCGACCTCACCGTCACGGCCAACTTCGCCCTCGACACCCACACCCTGACTTACCTCGCCGGCCCCAACGGCACCATCACCGGCACCACCCCGCAGACTGTCGGCCACGGCACCGACGGCGCCACGGTCGAGGCCGTGCCCGCCGCCAACCACCACTTCGTCGACTGGAGCGACGGCGCCACCGAAAACCCGCGCC